>Ga0189291_100126_pt1 | contig 72302 bp, 62 predicted proteins | sample UW1redminimetaG_FD_130331 | JGI IMG/M metagenome (GOLD analysis project Ga0189291, IMG submission 130331) | Marine microbial communities from the Costa Rica Dome - UW179B-red mini metaG | ecosystem: Environmental > Aquatic > Marine > Oceanic > Photic zone | place: Costa Rica: the Eastern Pacific...
ATGTGCATGATGATGGCCGACACCATGGAAGCGCTCGGGATCAAGCGCGGTGACTACGTCATCCGCGTCAACAACCGCAAGGTTCTCGATGGCGTGATGGAAGCCATCGGCCTTGGCGGTGCCGAAAACGCCGACCGCCGGCTCACCGTGCTGCGCGCGATCGACAAGCTCGACAAGTTCGGCATCGAGGGCGTCAAGCTGCTGCTCGGTCCGGGCCGCTGGGACGGCGGAAAGGAAGGCGAGGGCGATTTCGCCCCCGGCGCCGGGTTGGATGACGGCCAGATCGAGCGGCTCGTCGGTTTTCTGCTCATGGCTGAAGGCACTGACGTCGAAGAAACCCTGGCCTCGGCTGAAAAGCGGTTCATCGACAGCCAGACGGTGCTTCAGGGCATTGTCGAATTGCGCACGATCTCCGAGTTGGCGCTTGCCTCCGGTTACGGCGCCGATCGCGTCAAGATCGACCCATCCGTCGTTCGCGGCCTTGAATATTACACCGGCCCGGTTTTCGAAGCCGAGTTGCTGTTCGACGTCACCAACGAGAAGGGCCAGAAGGTGCAGTTTGGCTCCGTCGGCGGCGGCGGCCGTTACGACGGGTTGGTCTCTCGCTTCATGGGCCAGCCGGTGCCGGCAACAGGCTTTTCCATCGGCGTCTCGCGGCTGATGACGGCGCTGAAGAACCTCGGCAAGCTCTCGGGCGAAGCGGCCTCTGGCCCGGTCCTCGTCACCATCATGGATCGCGACCGCATTGGTGATTATGCCAAAATGGCGCAGGAACTCAGGGCCGAGCTCAATCCGCTGGACCATGATGGCCAGCCCCACGAGGCGACGGTCCCGGTCGAGCTGTTCCAGGGCAACCCGAAGGACTTTCCCAAGCAGCTGCGCTACGCCGACCGCCGCGGCTCGCCGATCGCCATCATTCAGGGCGGCAACGAGAAGGAAGCGGGCAAGGTCATCGTCAAGGATCTGATCGAGGGCAAGCGCATCGCCGAAACCATCACCGACAATGCCGAATGGCGCGAGGCCAAGGCCGGCGAACACCTGGTCGATGAGAGCGAGCTGGTGATCACCGTCAAGCGGATCCTGCTGGAGCAGGCCGTCGATGCGGCAGACGGGCAGGACTGATCGAGCATGCCCCAGTCCGGTCTTCCCGCCTTTGCTGCCGATCTCGCCCGTGCGCTTGATGCGCTCGGCACGATCCGTGTCGACATTCCGGTGATCCAGCCGGCCGAGCCGTTTCTCGACATGGCCGGCGAGGACCTGCGCCGGCGTATCTTCCTGACCGAAAGCGAGACCGGCGAAAGCCTCTGCCTCAGGCCCGAATTCACCATTCCGGTGTGCAGCGCCCATATTGCCGAGAATGTCGCCACCCCGCGCCGCTACTGCTATCTCGGCCAGGTGTTCCGCCAGCGCCGCGAAGGCGGCAACGAGTTCTTTCAGGCCGGCGTCGAGGATCTCGGCGAGCCCGATGAAGCCCGCGCCGATGCCCGTGCGCTGTCGGAAGCCCGTGCGCTGATCGCAGGCTTCACGCCCAGCTCGAACCTGTCGATCACGCTCGGCGACCAGTCGGTGTTCGAAGCCGTTGTTGCGGGCCTTGGTCTGCCGTCCGGCTGGCAGAAGCGGCTGATCCATGCCTTCGGCAACGAGCAGGCGCTCAATACGATGATCGCCCGTCTTGCCAATCCCGATAGCGCCACGGTTCCCGATGCCTCGGTTGCCGCGTTCCTCGCGAAAGGTGATGCGGTCGGCCTTGAAGCCCATATCGAAGAGGTCATGCAGCAGACCGGCTATTCCACCCATGCCAGCCGTTCGCCGGCTGAAATCGCCGCCCGGCTGATCGACAAGCAGGCGCTCGACGCCACCCGGCTGTCGGCCGCATCGCTTGCTGCGCTCAAGACCTTCCTGGCGCTGGACGTGCCGCTCGACCGCGCTGCATCTGCATTGGCGGACTTCGCTCGCGATGCCGGTCTGGATATCTCGGCCGCGCAAGCGGCTTTCGAGGCCCGGCTCGAGGCCCTGTCCGAGCGTGGCGAGGATCTGGGCGCTATCCGCTGGCGCGCCGCCTTTGGCCGTCCGCTGGATTACTACACCGGTCTCGTCTTCGAGATTTCGGCAGGCGACAGCGGTCTCGTTCTTGCCGGCGGCGGCCGCTACGACCGGCTGATGACGTTGCTTGGCGCGGGCGATCCGATCCCCGCCGTGGGCTTCTCGCTGTGGGTCGACCGGATCGAAACCGTGAGGGCAGGCAAATGACGCTGACTGTTGCACTGCCATCCAAGGGCCGCATGAAGGACGACGCCATTGCCGTCTTCGCCCGTGCCGGACTGACCGTCGCAGCCATTGGCAACGACCGCAGCTATCGCGGCCGCATCGAGGGCATCGACGGCGTCGAGGTGGCCTTCCTGTCGGCCTCCGAGATCGCTCGCGAACTTGGCGCCGGTGCGGTCGATTTCGGCGTCACCGGCGAGGATCTGGTTCGCGAAAGCCTGCCGCGCGCCGATGAACGCGTCGAGATCACCGCCCGTCTCGGTTTCGGCAATGCCGATGTCGTGGTCGCCGTGCCCGACATCTGGAAGGATGTCGATACCATGGCCGATCTCGGCGACGTAGCCGCCGATTTCCGCGCCCGCCACGGCCGCCGGCTGGCCATCGCCACCAAGTACTGGCGGCTGACCCAGACCTTCTTCTCGACCCGGCACGGCATCCAGCTCTACCGCATCGTCGAAAGTCTCGGTGCCACCGAAGGCGCCCCGGCGTCCGGAGCCGCGGATATCATCGTCGACATCACCTCGACCGGTTCGACGCTGACGGCCAACCATCTGCGCATCCTCTCCGACGGCGTCATCCTGAGATCCGAAGCCTGCCTGGTGCGGGCCCGCAAGCCTGAACACGAGGCAGATCCGAGAGTGGCCGCGCTGGTCGGTGCGGTCCGCGGCGCGATTGGCTGAACACCGCGGATGAGCCGGTTCAGCGGCCGGTCGCGGGGCAAAAATATTTATTGCAAGTGACCGTCCGGCCACTTGCGTTTTTCCTAAATTAAGCGAGAATCTGCCCCGTCCGGGAAAGACCCGGCCTGCACGCGTCCTTCGCGATCAACCGGCCCGCCCGGTCCACTCGAATGGCTCCGCCAACCACAAAGCCGTTTCTCCACCGGTTCAGCCTCGTCCCTGGCATCGGGATGAATTTGAATTGTGGGATCCACCATGGAATTTACCGTTGGAACGGTTGTGTTTCTGTCGTCACTGCTTCTGCTTGCCATCCTGACTCGGGTTTCGGCTTCAAATCCGGAGTCTGCCGTATTACGCGGTGAGATCTTGCCGGGCCTGATGTCGGTTCTCATAACAAGCGGACTGACCATCGGCCTGTTGATGATGGCGTTTGGCGGGGATGGCTACTTCTCGTCGCGCAGCATCGAATTTGCCGTGATCGTCGCCTTCGCGCTCGCCTCGGTTTGGGGCATCGGCAAATTGGTCAGCCGTGTACCGTCTGCACTGCCTGCCTGATTTGGCCGGAATTGACGGCTGATTGACCCGCAAGACGAACCGACAAAAAAGCCCGGCGTTGTGAAGCGCCGGGCTTTGATGATTTGCGCGGAGTTTTTGGGAATTAGCTCCGGCGTGCGTCAACCGAGAAGCGGCCTGCGCCGGCTGCGGCCAGCGCCAGGAAGCCGCCTGCCATGGCCAGGTTCTTCATGAAGCTGATCATCTGCATCTGGTCTGCCGGCTGATAGTGGGCCAGATATCCGGATGCCACGCAGAAGGCGGCAAGCGCCCAGGCGGCATAGCGGGTGAAGAAGCCGACGAGGATGGCGATCCCGCCGAGGATTTCAAGTGCGATCACCAGCCAGACGGTAAGGCTTGCTGCCGGAATGCCCAGGCTGGCCATGTAGCCTGCCGTGCCTTCGACGCCGCCAAGCTTGTTCAAGCCTGCCATGATGAAAATGATGCTCAGCAGCACACGGCCGGCAAGTAACTGTAGATTGGTTGACATCAGTGTCTCCTGTTTTCAAGTGCAGGAGATCTACACGCAGCCGTCCGTCGCGAATAGATGAACGATAATGAACATATTGTTCACAAATCAGCACCCTAATTGAGGGGTGGACGTTGACGTACTCCGGCCAGGACGTTTGCTGCACAAGTGACGCTCACGGGCGTCAACCGACCGTGTTTCGTTGGCTTGTTCGTCGTCTGGGGAGCGCGCCGGGCTATGGCCGGGCGGGAGGCGTTACTGGGTGTTTGCCGGCGTCTTGTCGAGCAGTTTGAACCTGGGGAACACGAAAACGCCATTGATGGCACCGCCGCCATCATCTGAAAAATTCGAGGATTCGCCGATACACATCACCGGGACGTGGCTGCCATCCTGCTGGACGATGGTGGTGGAAAAGCAGAACGAAGAAGGCCGCATCGCCGCGATTTCATAAAGTTCCAGCACGTGGTTCCGGTATTCGGTATCGTAACACTTGACCAGATTGTAGAGGCCGAATTCGCCCTGGTCGGGCAATTCGTGATGATGCCGTGCCGTGGGCCCGAGATGAAAAACGCCTGTCGCAAGATCGGCAGTAAAGGCTTCAATGCTGCAATAATGAGAAATGGCGTCGATATCAGGTGCGACAACGCCCTGTGGTCGGGTGCTGAAATCGGCAATACTGTCTGCTCTAGTAATCTTGAACAATGTCAACCTCGGCAGCACCCAAAGAATTACGGCATGTGCATTTGCCCTGCTTTCCGGAAGCGGGACATCATGCACGGTTCAAATTGATGGCGCGGAATATGCTCTGATCTGACCAATGGTTCGTTCGGGAAATATACGCTGATCAGTTTCCGCTACCGTTTCTGTTTAAGACGGTCATAGGGTAGGGCAAGGTGTCAACAAGCCGCCATACTCCGTTTGACCAAATTTACGCTTTAATTTCAGTTAATTTGTAAGCCGATACTACGCTTTGGGTGGCATGTTTTGCAAGAACCCGCGAAATCAATTTTCGCACTGGTTTTCCAGGCCTTCCACAAAAGCAAAAAAGGGGCGGTCCGAAGACCGCCCCTTTTCTTTGTTCAGTCGCGTACTAAGCGCGGCTGTAACAAGGCTTTCGCCTTCTTACATCATGCCGCCCATGCCGCCCATTCCGCCCATGTCAGGCATGCCGCCGCCGCCGCCGGCACCTTCCTTCTTCGGAAGTTCGGCAATCATGGCTTCGGTGGTGATCAGCAGACCGGCGATCGAGGCCGCATCCTGCAGCGCAGTACGGACAACCTTGACCGGGTCAACAATACCCATGGTGATCATGTCGCCATACTCACCGGTCTGGGCGTTGTAGCCGAAGGTGTCGCTCTTCTGGTCGAGGATCTTGCCGACAACGATCGAGGCTTCATCACCGGCGTTCGTTGCGATCTGGCGGCACGGAGCCTGCAGCGCACGACGGATGATGTTGATGCCGGCTTCCTGGTCAGCGTTCACACCCTTGACGGTGATGGCGACCGAAGCGCGCAGCAGTGCGGTACCGCCGCCTGCAACGATGCCTTCCTGAACGGCAGCGCGGGTTGCGTTGAGCGCGTCGTCGACGCGGTCCTTGCGTTCCTTGACTTCCGTTTCAGTTGCACCGCCGACGCGGATGATGGCAACGCCACCAGCCAGCTTGGCCAGACGTTCCTGCAGCTTCTCGCGATCATAGTCGGAAGAGGTTTCTTCGATCTGAGCCTTGATCTGTGTGATCCGGCCTTCGATTTCCTTCTTCTTGCCAGCGCCATCAACGATGGTGGTGGTTTCCTTGGTGATCGACACCTTCTTGGCGCGGCCCAGCATTTCCAGGGTGACGTTTTCGAGCTTGATGCCGATGTCTTCGGAAATCACCTGACCGCCGGTCAGGATGGCGATGTCTTCGAGCATTGCCTTGCGGCGATCGCCGAAGCCAGGAGCCTTGACGGCAGCAATCTTCAGGCCGCCACGCAGCTTGTTGACCACGAGCGTTGCAAGAGCTTCGCCTTCAACATCTTCCGAGATGATGAGCAGCGGCTTGGACGTCTGCACGACAGCTTCGAGCACAGGCAGCATGGCCTGCAGGTTCGAGAGCTTTTTCTCATGAAGAAGAATGTAGACGTCTTCGAGATCAGCAACCATCTTGTCGGGGTTGGTCACGAAGTACGGCGACAGGTAGCCGCGGTCGAACTGCATGCCGTCTACGACTTCCAGTTCGCTTTCAGCGGTCTTGGCTTCCTCGACGGTGATGACACCTTCGTTGCCGACCTTCTGCATGGCTTCGGCAATGTCCTTGCCGATCTGTGCTTCGCCGTTGGCCGAGATCGTTCCGACCTGTTCGACTTCAGCCGAGGTCTTGATCTTCTTGGCCTTCTTCTGAAGGTTTGCGATGACTTCAGTCACGGCCAGATCGATGCCGCGCTTCAGGTCCATCGGGTTCATGCCGGCTGCAACAGCCTTGCCGCCTTCGCGGACGATCGACTGAGCCAGCACGGTTGCCGTGGTGGTGCCGTCACCGGCGATGTCGTTGGTCTTCGAAGCAACTTCGCGGACCATCTGGGCGCCCATGTTTTCGAACTTGTCTTCCAGTTCGATTTCCTTGGCAACGGTAACGCCGTCCTTGGTGATGCGCGGAGCGCCAAAGGACTTGTCGATGATGACGTTACGACCCTTCGGGCCGAGGGTGACCTTCACCGCGTCGGCGAGGATGTCGACGCCCTTGAGCATTTTCTCACGGGCGGTACGACCGAATTTTACTTCTTTAGCAGCCATTTAACTTAACTCCCGGGCCTGGGGCCCATCGTGTTGAGGCAGATTGGATTTATGTAAGCGGGGCTTCGGCTTAGCCGAGGACGCCCATGATGTCGCTTTCCTTCATGATCAGAAGGTCTTCGCCATCAAGCTTGATTTCGGTGCCCGACCATTTGCCGAACAGCACGCGGTCGCCAGCCTTGACGTCGAGCGGCACAAGCTTGCCGGCTTCGTCGCGGTTGCCGGTGCCCACTGCGATGATTTCGCCTTCCTGGGGCTTTTCCTTGGCGGTATCCGGAATGATGATCCCGCCTTTTGTTTTTTCTTCGGACTCGACACGACGAACGACAACGCGGTCGTGGAGCGGACGGAACTTGGTTTTTGCCATTGTCTATATTCCTTGATCGAATGACAGAAGCGGCTGAGGACCCCGAATGGGCCTCATGGAGATGGTGCTGGCACTCACCTCTGCAGAGTGCTAGCGAAGCCGAGATAGGGGTGGCACCAACAAGAGTCAAGACATCGGGGGGCATTCCAGCCGGATGTTTTTGTGCCCGATCGCCAAATTTCCGGCGGGGTCTTGTATTCAGCGGCAAGCTGGGCGACATCGTTGGGCCGGAAGGAACCGTTCGCCCATGGCCCGCAGAATAACCGATCTCGATCAGCTGACAGACAGCGCCGACGTATTGTTGTGCGACGTATGGGGCGTCATCCACAATGGCGTCAACCCCTTCCAGTTATCTGTGGAAGCGCTGAAGGCTGCACGTCAACGCGGGCAGACGGTCATTCTCATCACCAATTCGCCAAGGCCGGCCGACGGTGTCATCCGCCAGTTCGAGACCATCGGCGTCGATCCGGAGTGCTGGGACGATATCGTTACGTCGGGCGACGTGACCCGGCAGCTGGTCAAAGATGCGCCGCGCGCACTCTATTTCCTCGGGCCTGAGCGCGATCTGGCGCTGGTCGAGGGGCTGGATGTCGATCTGGTCGAACCGGATGGGGCGCAGGCGGTTTTGTGTACCGGGTTGTTCGACGATGAAGAAGAAACGGCGGACGATTACCGCAGCCTGCTCGGCGGTTTTCGCGCCCGCGGTCTGCCATTCATATGTGCCAATCCCGACCGCATGGTTGAACGCGGTGACAGGCTGGTGCCTTGCGCAGGGGCTCTGGCGGATCTCTATGTCGAGCTCGGTGGCGAAACCCGGATCGCCGGCAAACCGCATGCACCGATCTATCGCGAGGCGATGTCCCGTGCCCGCGCCATCCGTGGCAGCGCAGACCCGGCGCGCACGCTGGCGATAGGCGACGGCGCTCACACCGATATCCGTGGCGCGCTTGATAATGGCTTTGAAGCCATTTTCATTGCCCGCGGAATTCACGCCAATCACTATCTCAACGGACGGGTGACCGACGAGGCGCGGCTGCAGGCATTCCTGGATGCCGAAGGCCTGGCACCTGCGTACTGGATGGAATGGCTTGCCTGACTATAGCGGGATACGGAAAGAAATGGCGCGTCGCTTTCATGATGTCGAGACATTCGCAGGCGAGCTGACGGGCGGCGTTGTGGCGATCGGCAATTTTGACGGCGTTCATCGTGGTCATCAGGCCGTGCTGGCACGCGCGACGCAGCTTTCCCAGGCTGCCGGTGTCTCGTCCAGCGTGCTGACTTTCGAACCGCATCCGCGCACGGTTTTCCGCCCCGAGCAACCGGTTTTCCGCCTGACCCCGGCGGCGATGAAGGCGACAATCCTCGGACAACTCGGCTTTGACGCGGTCGTCGAGCAGCCTTTCGACAAGGCGTTTTCGTCGCGAAGCGCGCAGGACTTTGTCACCGGAATCCTGTGTGAGCGGCTCGGCGTGCATCACGTCGTCACCGGCTACGACTTTCACTTTGGCAAAGGCCGTGAAGGCAATCCGGATTATCTGGTCAACGCCGGCATCAAGCATGGTTTCGGCGTCACCCTGGTCGAGGAGTTCCAGGACGAAAACGCCGATGTCGTGTCGTCCAGCCGCATTCGCGAGGCGCTGGCGGGTGGCGATATCGGCGAGGCAAACGGGCTGCTCGGATATCGCTATGCGGTCTCCGCCGAGGTGTTGCATGGCAAGAAACTCGGACGCACGCTGGGCTACCCCACCGCCAATATGGCGTTGCCGCCCGAAACCGCGCTGAAACCGGGTATCTATGCGGTACGGTTTCGCCGTGCCGACGGGACCATTCATGATGGTGTTGCGAGCTTTGGCCGCCGCCCGACCGTCGCTGAAGACGGCGCTGCCTTGCTGCTTGAAACTTTCCTGTTCGATTTCTCCGGCGATCTGTATGATGAAACCTGTACGGTTTCGTTTGTCTCGAGGCTTCGCGGCGAGGAAAAATTTGACGGACTTGATGAATTGGTGGCGCAGATGAAAACCGACGAGGCCGAGGCCCGCGCAGTGCTCGGTTCGCTGCAGCCGCTGTCGCCGCTGGACACCGCCATGACCTTCGGATCCACGGGCGGGCTTGCCGGATGATCGGCGCCAGATCGCGCCGCATCCTGATTACCGGCGGCAACGACGGCCTCGGGCTGGCGCTCGCGAAAAAACTCGCACGCCGTCATAAGCTTCTGCTGTCCGGCCGCAAATCCCAAAGCGAAGTTGCCGGCAAACTGCCGCGTGGCGCCGGTTATATTGTCGCTGATCAGGGCGATCCGAAAAAATCCGCTCTGGCGCTGGCCCGGGGGATCCGCGACTTCGGCTGGGACGGTCTCGACAACGCCGTGCTCAATGCCGGTGCCGGGTTTGCAGCGCCTGAGGGCGTCGACAGCACCGAGGCAATCCGCCAGAGCCTCGACGTCAACCTGCTGGCCGCTATCTTGCAGGCGCAAGCCTTGTATCCGCTGCTCAGGAAATCCAGGGGAACGCTGACGCTCGTCGGCTCTGTCGCCTACAAAGGCTCCGCCACCGTTCCCGCCTACGCGGCTGCCAAGGCCGGATTGCATGGTTTCGCGCGGGCGCTGCGCTCCGAATGGAAAGACGAAATAGCGGTCCAGGTCCTGCATCCGGGGGCATCCAAGACCGGGATGCACGACAAGGCGGGATATGATCCCGGCCTGATGCGCTCTCTGTTTCTCGAGCCCGACGATGTGGCGGCCATGATGGCGACGGCAATCGCCTCCCGGCGGTCACCGGTCAAATTGACCTGGTCGCGTTACTTCGGCGGCGGCGCGTTCATGGGATGGCGGCTGTGATTGCGAAAGTCAGGCGTGCCCTGGTCACCGGAGGCAGCGCTGGTCTCGGTGCGGCCGTAGTCCGGCGGCTTCTTGCCAAGGGATATGAAGTGGTCGTGCTTGATCGCGATCAGCCCCGGTCCGACAAGGTTCAGGTTGACTTCATTCCCTGCGATCTGGCGAGCCGTACCGAGCTTGACCGTGTGATGCCCCGGCTGGTTTCGGCGGGTCCTTACAACCTGGTGTTTCTCAACGCCGGGATGAATGCCACCGGGAAATTTGCGGGGCTAGATGCGCAGGCTCATATTGATGTGATGCGCGTCAATGCCGAGGCGCCAATGGTGATTGCCGCCCGGCTGCTGGAAGGCAAGGTCTGCAAGCCCGGCGCGGCGATGGTGTTTGTCTCCTCCTTGTCGCATTTCACCGGCTACCCTGGGGCCGCCAGCTATGCGGCATCGAAAGATGCCCTGGCGATCTATGCCAAGAGCATGCGCAAGTTTGCCAAGTCCAAAGGTGTGACCCTGACAGTCGCCTTTCCGGGCCCCCTGCGCACCGCTCATGCCGCGCGTCATGCCCCCAAGGGCGCCGATGCCAGCAAGCGCATGCAGCCCGATCAGGCGGCGGGATTGATCCTGGCCGATGCATTCGCCGGCCGCAAAATTGCAATTCCCGGCACGGCCAACCGCGTCTATGCGTTTGCTGGCAAGATCGCGCCCAAGCCGGTCACGGCGCTGATGCGCTGGTTGCTCTCGGACCGGCTGGAAAAATAGCGGTAATCTCCGGCACCTTCGCTTCGAACAAGACGGTCAGCTTAGAAAGCGCGGATCGAGTGGATGCGTTTCGACCGAGACGATGGTCAGCGCTGAATGATCGGGGTGAAGCGGATTGATCAGCACATTGTGGCAACGAGGCATGATGATGCTGGGTACGGTGAGAAGCGGACTGGAGCCCCGTTCGCAGAAGGCATCAAATGCATCGCGCGATAGGATTGGATCTTCTGTCCAATCCTCGGTGAGGTCGACAGATTCGGCCTCTATTTCATCCGGGACATCGATTTCGAGCAGTTTGTAGGAGTCCGGAAGGTCTTCGGCGTCGAAATGCACCAGCATTTCCAGCATCGCCAGCGCCGGATGCTCTGCGCAATAGACAATGCGGGTCCCCAGATGGTTCCAGCGTCCAGGGCTGTAGGTGCCGCCGGCGCCGGACAGATCGGCGTAATTGGAGATCCTCCAGATCCGCATGATCAGGCAAACATGCCATGATCGATCGCGTGCAGTTCCATATCGACAAGATGGGCGCCGGTTTCCGATGCCAGAAGTTCCAGCGGCACCGCGCCATCAAGGGCGCGGCAAGGCTTGCGCAGCCAGCGCTGCGCCTTCTCGCTTGTACCCATAACGCGCAAGGCGTGGTCGAGAATACGCCTCAGGCGCAACGCGCGGTCTTTCTCGAGCGGGCTGAGCGGTTGGCTTGACTGGATGCGCCGTTCGAGCGACCGCCTGGGGATGACAAGCTGATATATCTCGTCTTTGGAAAATCCGGCATCGACCAGTTTCTCGATCTCGGATCTTGCCGACGGTGTTGCGGTCTGCACGCCGAGTGTCGATCCAGCCCTCTTTCGGCCGCTCGAGCCGTCACTCGACCTGCGGTTCGCTGGTTCGGCAGCCGACGTAGTCGGGCTTTCCGTCGATGACACGTGCCCGGTCTTGGAGCTCATACCCATTCCTTCCGGTTTCGTCGCGCCACCCGGTTGCGACCGGATGCGTCAACTGCCGTCAAATATACGCGCAGTTGGCGGAAAATTCAAGATTCGGCATTGTGGCGGCTGCATGGGAGCTATCGGGAACCGGGTGCGGCTTGTTGTGACAGCTTGCCAGAGCTGCAATGCGCACGAACCAGCCACTGAGTGGCGCAATGTTCTTTTCACGCGGCATAAAAAACAGTATGAACCCGACACATGACCACGGCTGTCCCGATCAAAGGCTCTCCGCCGATACGAATTATGGTCCCGGTTTCCCGCTGAGCGAGCCGCTCGCAGGGGACCGGGCATTTTGGCGTGATTGCGCGCCCCCTTCCGAATTCTCCGATACACTGTCCACCACGGGCCCATCGGCCCAAAAGATTGCGACACCATGACCGACACCAACGACACACTCGATTACTCCAAGACCCTCAATCTGCCTGAAACCGATTTCCCCATGCGCGGCGGCCTTCCCAAGATGGAACCCGAACTGGTGGCCCGCTGGCAGGAAATGCGGCTTTACGACAAGCTGCGCGAGACTTCCGCCGGACGGCCGAAATACGTGCTGCATGACGGCCCGCCCTATGCCAACGGCAACATCCATATCGGCCATGCGCTCAACAAGATCCTCAAGGACGTCATCACCCGCTCGTTCCAGATGCGCGGCTATGATTCCAATTACGTTCCCGGCTGGGATTGCCACGGCCTTCCGATCGAATGGAAGATCGAGGAAGAGAACTACCGCTCCAAGGGCAAGGAAAAGCCGGACTTGAAGCATCCGGCGGCGATGATCGAGTTCCGCAAGGAATGCCGCAACTGGGCGCAGCACTGGGTCGATGTCCAGTCCGACGAATTCAAGCGTCTTGGTATCGAGGGCGATTTCGACAAGCCCTACAAGACCATGGATTTCAAATCCGAGGCCCGCATCGCCGGCGAACTTCTCAAGATCGCCAAATCCGGCCAGCTCTACCGAGGCTCCAAGCCGATCATGTGGTCGGTGGTTGAAGGCACCGCCCTGGCCGAGGCCGAGGTCGAGTACCAGCCTTACGAGAGCGACACGATCTGGGTGAAGTTCCCGGTCGATAGAATGGACAAAATGACGCCTGTTGGCGAACATTCTACGACTGAACTGCTTGGCGCCTCCGTCGTCATCTGGACCACCACGCCCTGGACCATCCCGGGCAACCGCGCCGTCTCGTTCTCGACCCGCATCGCCTATGGCCTCTATGAAGTCACGGCGGCAGAGAATGATTTCGGTCCGCAACCCGGCGAAAAGCTGATCTTTGCCGACGCGCTGGCGGAGGAATGCTTCGCCAAGGCCAAGCTCGAATTCAAGCGCATGCGCGATGTGTCGGCGGATGAACTCGGGGCGATCACCTGCGCCCACCCGCTCAAGGGGCTTGGCGGTGGTTACGATTTCGCCGTGCCGCTGATCGCCGGTGACCACGTCACCGATGATGCCGGTACCGGCTTCGTGCACACCGCGCCCGGCCATGGCCGCGAAGACTTTGAAGCCTGGATGGATGCGGCCCGCGACATCGAGGCGCGCGGCATCTCCTCGGTGATCCCGTTCACCGTCGACGACAAGGGGTTCTACACCAAGGACGTGCCCGGCCTCGGTCCCGACCGTGAAGGCGGCCCGGCCCGCGTCATCGATGACAAGGGCAAGAAGGGCGATGCCAACCAGTCGGTCATCACCGCGCTGATCAATGCCGGCAATCTGTTTGCCCGCGGCCGTCTCAAGCATGATTACCCGCACTCCTGGCGCTCGAAGAAGCCGATCATCTTCCGCAACACGCCGCAATGGTTTGTCTATATGGACAAGGATTTCGGTGACGGCACGACGCTCAGGTCGCGTGCGCTCAAGGGTATCGAAGACACCCGCTTCGTGCCTGCCGCCGGCCAGAACCGGCTGCGCGGCATGATCGAGGACCGGCCCGACTGGGTGCTGTCGCGTCAGCGCGCCTGGGGCGTGCCGATCTGCGTCTTCGCCGATGCCGATGGCAATGTTCTGGAAGATGACGCGGTCAACGCCCGCATTCTGGAAGCCTTCGAGAGCGAGGGCGCCGACGCCTGGTTTGCTGAAGGTGCCCGCGAGCGGTTCCTCGGCAATCTGGCGAGCGATCCGAAATGGATCCAGGTCACCGACATTCTCGACGTCTGGTTTGATTCAGGCTGCACTCACGTGTTCACGCTGGAAGACCGCCCGGATCTCAAATGGCCGGCCGATGTCTATCTTGAAGGTTCCGACCAGCATCGTGGCTGGTTCCACTCCTCGCTGCTGGAAAGCTGCGCCACCCGTGGCCGCGCGCCTTACAATGCTGTCATCACCCATGGCTTCACCATGGCCGAAGACGGCCGCAAGATGTCGAAGTCGCTCAACAACCAGGTGTTCCCACAGGACGTCATGAAGGAATCGGGCGCCGATATCCTGCGCCTGTGGGTGATGAACACCGATTACTGGGAAGATCAGCGCCTCGGTAAGACCGTGATCAAGACCAATATCGATGCCTACCGCAAGCTCAGGAACACCATCCGGTGGATGCTGGGAACGCTGGCGCACGATACTGGCGAGACGATGGCGCCGGCGGAGATGCCTGAACTCGAACGGCTGATGCTGCACCGTTTGTGCGAACTCGATGCGCTGGTGCGCACCGGGTATGACAATTTCGATTTCAAGCGCATTGCCCGTGCGCTCACCGATTTTGCCAACATCGAACTCTCGGCATTCTACTTCGATATCCGCAAGGATGCGCTCTATTGCGATGCGCCGTCGAGCCTTCGCCGTCGCGCCTCGTTGCAGGTGATCCGCACCGTTTTCGATTGCCTGGTGACATGGCTGGCCCCGATGCTGCCCTTCACCATGGAAGAGGCGTGGCTCGCCAACAAGCCGGATGCGGTCTCTGTTCATCTCGAGCAGTTCCCCGAAGTTCCGGGTGAATGGCGCAACGATACGCTGGCGGCCAAGTGGAAGAAGATCCGCACCGTGCGCCGTGTGGTCACCGGCGCGCTGGAAATCGAGCGCCGCGAAAAACGCATCGGCTCGTCGCTGGAGGCCGCTCCGGTGGTCCACATCACCGATCCGGCCCTGGTCGAGGCGATCGGTGCCAGTGATTTCGCGGAAATCTGCATCACCTCTGGCGTGCGGATCGAAACCAGCGCCGGCCCTGATGATGCTTTCCGGATCGATGACGTCAGCGCCGTGTCGGTCGTGCCGGCGCTCGCTGAAGGCCGGAAATGTGCCCGTTCCTGGCGGATCACCGACGATGTTGGATCCGATCCGGCATTTCCCGACGTTTCTGCCCGTGACGCTGCGACCTTGCATGAGCTTAAGGCTCTGGGCCGGCTGTAACAATCTGCCGGACCCCGGTGTTCAGGGGTCCGGCAGACGTTTAATTCGATCCGGGGTCAATTTTCCCCGGGTCAATTGCCCTTGCTGTCCCAATCCGGTAAAACCCTGCCTGAAAATGGCCGGATTGTGCGGCGACAAGCAGTTTGTTTTTCAAGTGACTGTCTGAGACGGGACCCAGCGGATGACAATGATGACCGAGTATCGCGCCAGCGTAACCATTGGCGCACTCATTGCAGCCAGCCTGACGCTGTCGGGCTGTCTGGGACCGACCTATGGCACCGACAAGTCCTCGACTGTGCAGCTGATGGACGACCTCGGCAACATCGCGTCAATTGGCCAGAAGAACAAGTCGGCGGGAATCGAATACAAGCCCCGTCCGGCCATCGTGCAGCCTTCGGACACGGCAAACCTGCCGGCACCGCAGCAAAATGTGGTTGAAAACAATCCTGCCTGGGTCGAATCGCCCGAAGAAACCCGCGCCCGGCTGATTGCCGAAGCCGATGCCAACCCCAACGGGACGGGGTTCAGGTCGCCGCTGGCAAGGCAGGGGACGTCGTCGGGAGCTGGCGTGAATACGGTAGGGCGTGCAGCTGATGGGCCGCCAACCGAACGGGATACCCTGCAGAGCAACAAGCAGCGCGAAGCATACAAGGAGGCCCGCAAAATTCAGCAGGGCGCCTATTCCGATCGCCGCCGCTACCTGTCTGATCCTCCGTTGACCTATCGTCAGCCGGCTGCCACCGCGCCTGTGGGCGATTTGGGTGAGCCGGAGCGCGCCAAGGAGCGGCGCCGGATCGCCGAAGCCACGAAGGCCGGTACCGGCAAGCGAAGCTGGTGGCCCTGGTAAGCGCCAGCCCACTGGCGATTCCTGTTAGAGACACTCTCTTCTCGGGCCTGCTTCAGCGGCGATCCTTGAAGAAGTCCTTGAGCAGCCGCTTGGCGTCGTCCGAAGCGATGTCGGGATAGATGTCGGGAGCATGGTGGCAGGTTGGCTGGTTGAAAAACCGCACCCCGCTTGTCACGGCTCCGCCTTTTTCATCTTCCGTACCGAAATAGAGACGGCGCAGCCTGGCAAACGAGATTGCTGCCGCGCACATCGTGCAGGGTTCCAGCGTGACATAGAGATCGGCGTCGGTAAGCCGTTCGCTTCCAACCGCTTCGGCTGCTTGCCTGATCGCCAGGATTTCGGCATGGGCGGTGACATCATTGAGTTCGCGGGTCCTGTTGCCGGCCCGGCCCAGGACGATGCCATCACGCACGATCACCGCACCCACGGGAACTTCGCCACGCGCGGCCGCAGCCTGGGCTTCCTCGAGTGCCAGATCCATATACCCCTTGCTGATCATGAAACCCCTTAACCCGGCTCGCCCAACCTGATAGAGAGCGATCAACGCGCCGTACCCCAGACAACAGAACTGATCTGTCGGAAGACGTATGCGCCAACTAAACATGTTACAGTGCTTTTGTGCTTAACGAAGAACGCAGCACGCGCTGTATAGGCAGGCAAACAACAAATGACAGAGCAAGACAAGCCCAAACGCGGCAAACCGCAATCTGAAAAGGCAACGCCGCAATCAGCCGAAACCGCTGCCGAAAGCGGGCGCATTGCCAAGGTCCTGGCGCGTGTCGGGGTGGCATCGCGACGCGATGTCGAGCGCATGGTTGCCGAGGGCCGTATCAAGGTCAACGGCAAGACGCTTGAAACCCCGGCAGTCGTGGTGTCCCTGTCCGACCGGATCGAGGTCGACGGCGAGGAGATCGGCGGCATCGAACGCACCCGGCTCTGGGTGTACCACAAGCCTGCCGGTCTGGTGACCACCAACCGTGATCCTGAAGGCCGGCAAACCGTTTTCGACAAGCTGCCCAAGCACTTGCCGCGCGTTCTCACCGTCGGCCGTCTCGATATCAACACCGAAGGCCTGTTGCTGCTGACCAATGATGGCGGCCTGGCCCGGACACTGGAATTGCCGCAGACCGGATGGCTCCGGCGCTACCGTGTCCGCGCCTATGGTGACATCGATCAGGCCCGGCTTGACGAGCTCAAGGACGGAATTGCTGTCGAAGGCGTGCTCTATGGCGCCATTGAAGCCACGCTTGACCGCAAACAGGGCCACAATGTCTGGATCACCATGGGTTTGCGCGAAGGCAAGAACCGCGAGATCAAGAATGTGCTCGGCGCGCTCGGTCTCGACGTCAACCGCCTGATTCGCATTTCCTTCGGTCCGTTCCAGCTTGGCGATATTCGCGAGGGCGAGGTTGTCGAGATCAAGAGCCGGACGCTGCGCGAGCAGCTCGGTGAGCGCATGATCGAGGAATCGGGCGCCAATTTCGACGCGCCGCTGAGCGAACATGTTGCTGCGCCGAAATCTGAGGACAAGCCCAAGGCTGCCGCCAAACCGGCGCAACGCGAATGGATTTCAGCTTCGGAAAAAACCGAGCGTGCGCGTGCCAGGCTCGACACCAAACCGGGACGTTCAGAACGTGACGGAAAGCCGTTCGGCAAGGATCGCGACCGTGGCCCGGACCGCGAGCGTGGAGACCGCAAGCCGTTTGGCGCGCCGAAAGGCGACAGGCCCAGCGGCGGCCGCAACGAAGAGCCGGGCGGCAAACCCGCCAAGCGCAGCTTCGTGCAACGCAGCCGCGCCAGCAATGTCTGGATGGCGCCGGGCGCTCGCCCGGTCAACGAAGCCAAAAAGGACGATGCGGAGCGCGGCGGCGAGCGGCCTGCACGCAAACCCGCCCGTGCCGATCAGCGTGCCGACACCCGTCGCGGCAGCTTCCCCAAGGATCGTGCGAAACCGCGTCCTCCCAGGGAGGATGATGACGCGCGGCCGTCTCGTGATTTCAAGAAACCGGGTGGCAAGCCGGGCATGAAGTCGTCGGGCAAGCCCGGCGGCGGCAAGTCGTTTGATGGTCCTTCAAGGGGTGGCAAACCGGGCGGCGGCAAGACATCGGCAGACAACCGGACCGGCAAGCCGGCTTCCGGCAAGGGACGCGGACCCGGTGCGGATCGTCGGCGGTGAATTTCGCGGCAGGGGACTGGCCGCGCCGAAAACCCAATCCATCCGGCCGACGACCGACCGGAGCCGTGAAAGCCTGTTCAACATCCTGAGCCATGCCTATCCCGAAGCGCTTGCCGGAACCCGCGTGCTCGATCTGTTTGCGGGCACCGGTGCGGTCGGGCTGGAAGCGCTGTCGCGCGGATGCCGGACGGCACTGTTTGTCGAAAGCGGCGTTGAGGGACGCGGGCTGATTCAGAAAAACATCGAGAGCCTCGGGCTGCAGGGCCGGGCGCGCCTGTTCCGTCGCGACGCCACCAAGCTTGGCGCGGCCGGCACGATGGGGCCATTCGACCTGGTCTTTGCCGATCCTCCCTATGGCCGGCAATTGGGCGACAAGGCGCTGGCCTCTGCTGCGCGCGGCGGCTGGATAGCGCCCGGCGCGCTGATCGTGCTTGAAGAGGTGGTTGCCGCCAATCCCGATCCCGGACCGCAGTTCCGGCTTCTTGAAAGCCGGGCATTTGGCGACACGGTGATGCGGTTTTTCCGCTATGATGCAGAGCGGTCCGATGATGATGTGGTGGCCGCCACGGAAAGCAGTCTCGACCATGGGTGATGTCAAAACTCTTGAACCGGCCCCGCCGGTCCGTTCTTCCGATCCGACGATTGCGGTCGCCTTCGGCGGCGGCGGCGCGCGCGGGATCGCGCATATCCACATCATCGAGACCCTCGATGCGATGGGCATCCGGCCTGTGGCGATTTCGGGATCCTCGATCGGCGCGATCATGGGCGCGTCGATGGGATCGGGATTGTCCGGCAAGGACATCCGCGCCCATACGCTGGAAACCGTCGGAAAGCCGACCAACGCCATCGGCCGGATCTGGAAGGCTGCGCGGCCCCGCGGCGTCAAGGACGCCATGGAAGGCGGGCTTCGCCTCGGACAGTTCAACGTCGAACGCATTCTCGAGGCTTTTCTGCCCGACACCGTGGCGCGGAAATTCGAAGACCTGAAAATCCCCACCAAGATCATGGTCACCGATTACTATGGCCATTGCGAAGTGGTTTGCACGGAAGGTGAGCTGCGTCCGGCGATTGCCGCCTCGGCCGCGATTCCGGCGGTATTCCGGCCCGTCGTGATCGGCAACAGGATCATGATCGACGGCGGCATCTTCAATCCGGTGCCCTTCGACCAGCTGAGCGGGCTCGCCGACATTGTCATCGGTGTCGATGTGGTCGGCCTGCCGTCGGGAAACCCCGGGCAGCCGCCTTCGACCGTCGACATGATGTTCGGCGCCAGCCAGTTGATGATGCAGTCGATCATCGACATGAAGCGCAAGGCGCACCCGCCGCAGATTCTCTTGCGGCCGGAAGTCCACCAGTTCCGCGTTCTCGATTTCCTCAAGGCCAAGGAAATTCTGGCTGAATCGCAAGGTGTCGCCGAGCAGCTCAAGCGCGATCTTGACGCCGCCTTCGCCTTCTTCAAATAGGCCCTAAAGCGTCGACGCCTTGCCGCTGGTAAACGCCGACTGCCCGGCCGGCGGAGGCCGCACCGAGATTTCCTCCGGCGCACCGCCATCGCGCTCCTCGATCCGGGAGATGACCCGGAAGCAGACCAGGATCGCCGCAAGCCCGAACACCACGGCGCCAAGGCCATAGCCGGCAAGAGCCCCCGGAGCCCCATACCAGAGCGAACCCAACCAGACGAACGGGATCACGCCAAGCGTGGAGCGGCTCCAGTTGAACACGGTCGAGTAAAGCGCGTAGCCGAGATTGTTGAACGCCGCGTTGGCGACAAACAGCATGCCGTTGAATACGAAGCTGCCTGCCACGAACAGGCAGAAGAACACGATGACATCGCGTGCGGCGCCCACGGCTCCGAACAAATCGGCGATCTGGTTGCGAAACAGGGCCAGAATACCCCAGGTGATAACGGTGTAGGCGATGATGAAGACCAGGCTGTCGCGCATCGTGGTGATCAGCCGGTCATAGCGTTTCGCACCGTAATTCTGCCCGAGGATCGGGCCCACAGCGCCCGACAGCGCAAACAGCGTGCCGAAGGCAACCGGGATCAGCCGTCCAACAACGGCCCAGCCGGCGACCGCGGCATCACCGTGCTGCGCCATGGTAGCGGTGACGAACGTGTTGCCCACCGGTGTGGCGATCTGGGTCAGCAGCGCCGGCAACCCGATGGCCAGAAACGGCCTGTACTCGCGCACAAGCACCTTCGCGGACGGCATGGCAAAGAGGTTGTGGACCCGGACCAGCCCGTAGAATCCGATACCGACCAGGGCGAAACGGGAGATCACCGTGGCAATGGCCGCGCCGTGGATGCCCAGCTCGAAGCCGAAAATGAACACCGGATCGAGCAGCGCCGTCAGCGCGCCGGCCCCAAGCGTCACATACATCGCCCGTTTGGCGTCACCGACCGCCCGCAGCAGGGCGGAGAGACACATGCCGGTGCCCAGAACCGGCAATGACGGCAGGACGATCTGCATGAACTCGGTTGCCAGCTGCGCGGTGCGGCCCTCGGCCCCCATCATCCGGACCAATTGGCCCAGGAACGGATAGGCCAGCGCAACGGTGGCGGTCATCAGGATCAGCATGTAGCCGAGTGAGGCGCCGGCGATTTCGCGCGCTTCACTGCGGGCACCACGGCCAAGCGCGCGCGCCGTCAGTGCGGTCGCGGCGATAGACAGGCCGATGGCCACGGAGGTGCTGAAGAACAAAAGCGTCCCGGCATAGCCAATCGCCGCCGCGAGTTCCTGCTGCCCGAGCAGCGAGATGTAGAAAAGATTGAGCGCGTCAACGATGAAGATCGCCACCAACCCGATCGAACCGGTCGCGGTCATGGTGATGACATGCCGCATTGTCGAGCCGGTGACGAATTTCGCCGGCTCGGTGCGGGGGCGGGGGCGGGGCGCGGCGAGCGAACCGTTCGCCGCAGGCCCGCCGCCTGTCACGAGGCGAAGACCTGCGACAGATCGGCAAATCCCTTGAACTCGAGAGCGTTGCCGGACGGATCGCGCAGGAACAGGGTTGCCTGCTCGCCGGGCTGTCCCTCGAACCGCAGGGTCGGTTTCATGATCCAGTCAATGCCGGCGGCGGCTTCGAGCCTGGCGGCGAGTGCCTTCCAGTCTTCCATCTGCAGCACCGCGCCAAAATGCGGGATCGGGACCGAGTGGCCATCGACAGCGCCCATGGCCGCTCCGGTGCCGGCATCGGAGCGGACATGGCCGGACATCTGATGGCCGAAAAGATCGAAATCGATCCAGCTATCGGTGAAACGTCCCATCGGACAGCCGAGCACTTCGCCATAAAAACGGCGCGTCTCCTCGATGTCGCGAATAGGGAATGCAAGGTGAAATGGCGTCATGTGGTCGCTTCCTGCCCGATGAACATTGAACACACCGGTGATATCCGGTTTGTGCCTTTTGTCCAGATGCGAGCCGCCTGCCGGGCCAGATGACGCCAGTTCTGGGGATGATCGGGCGGTTACTCCGAAGGCAGCTTGGGGACGATGTTATCCGGCACATCGATGGAGACATTGATGTCGGCGTCATTGTTCAGCGCGCCGGACTGGTAAATGTAGGCACCACCGAGGGCGACAACGATAAGCAGCAAAATGGCCACGAACCATCCCGCTCCACCCGAACCGGTGGTGACAACTGTGGTTTCGCGTTCCTGATTGGTCATGTTCGTTCTCCTTGAAAAATCAGAAGAACAATGCATCCGGAACGATTTGGTTCCACCGAAACAGGTGGGCGGTTTTTGCCGTCACGCAGGGTCGGTCAGGGTAATGTCGTCTTCGAGCGGTTTGTCCAGACGCTCGGATTCGCGTTTCGGCTTGATCAGCGGTTCCGGCGTGACCGGACGCGTGTGCAGTTTTTCCCGCCCGCCAAGCAGGCCCTCCACGGCCTGGATGGCCAGCCGCTCCTCGTCGCGGTGACGCACATCGTCGCTGATGGCTGCGGCGCGGTCTTCCGATGTCCCCAGTGCCTCAAGCGTCTTGCGGCCAAACAGCATTCCGGATTCGAAGGTTTCCCGCGCCTCGTAATCCACGCCCCGGGCGCGCAGCGACAGGGTATGGGTTCTGTCGTAGGCGCGGGCAAAGATCCGGGCTGTCGGGAATTCGGCCTGGACCAGATCGACGATCTTGTCGGTGATTTCCAGCTTGTGCGTGCAGATGGCAACGATCTTGGCGCGCTCGATACCCGCGGCCACCAGAACATCCTTGCGGGTGCCGTCGCCAAAATAGATCTTGAAGCCGAATTTCGAGGCCGACCGGATACGGTCCGCCGACTGGTCGATGATGGTCACGTCCGAACCGCCCGCCAGCAGAATTTGCGATGCGATCTGGCCGAAACGCGAAAACCCGATCATCAGAACGTCGGAGCCCGCGCCGGCGAAATCCTCGTCCATATGCTCATCGGTTACCTCCCGCATCAGCCGCTTTGCAAGCAGGGACGCCGGCGGAGTCAGCGCCATGGAGATTGTAACGATCGCAACCAGCAGGGAGGCTGTCGACTGGGAGAAAACCCCGGCCGCCGCAGCGGCACTGAAAATGACGAAGCCGAACTCGCCGCCCTGGGGCAACAGGCCGGCGATCCGGACGGAGTTGTTGTGGCTCGAGCCGAAAGCCCGGCACGCGCCGTAGATCACCAGCGCCTTGACCATCATCAGCACCGGAACGGCGATGAGGATCAGCATGATGTTGTCCATGATCACCGCGAGATCGACCGACAGGCCCACAGCCATGAAGAACAGGCCGAGCAGGATGCCGCGGAATGGCTCGATATCGGCTTCCAGTTCATGCCGGTAGGACGATTCGGCCAGCATCACCCCGGCGATGAAGGCACCCAGCGCCATCGACAGTCCGGCGACATGCATCAGCGACCCGGCTGCCAGCACGACAAACAGCGCCGCCGCGATCATCGCTTCCTTGGCGCCGGTTCCCGCAATAAGCTGGAACAAGGGGTTGAGCAGGTAGCGCCCCGCCGCCAGCAAGGCCACGATTGCACTGACGGTGATCGCGATGTCGCTGAGCACCGAACCGCCATCTTCAGCAGTTGAAGGGGCAACCAGAGGCACCAATGCCAGGATCGGAACGATTGCCAGGTCCTGAAACAACAGGATCGAGAACGACTGTTGCCCATACCGGGTGTTGAGATCACCGCGTTCATCGAGGATCTGGATGCCGAATGCTGTTGACGACAACGCCAGGCCGAAACCGACGACAACAGCCGCCGCCCATTGCTCTCCATCCAGCGCGATCACTATTCCACCGATCGCCAGTGCCGAGGCCAGAACCTGCACCAACCCGAGCCCGAAGATGTCGCGCCGCAATTGCCACAACCGGGATGGCTTGAGTTCAAGCCCGATGATGAACAGCAGCAGCACTACGCCGAGTTCGGCGAACTTCAGGACTTCTTCTCCATCGGTGATGATCCTGAGCAGCGGGCCGATCACGATACCGGCGGCAAGGTAGCCGAGAACCGTCCCAAGCCCTATTTTCTTGAACAAGGGAGCGGCAATGACCGCTCCACACAGCAGGACGAGGCCTTGGGTGTAGAGGTTGGCTTCGACTGCTGCCATTCATGACGCTCCTGTGTTGTTTAAAGGCCGGCTTGGGCCATGTTGGGCTTGATGCTTGACGGTCGGGACAATACATGAGTGCCAAGCGAAAGGCCAAGAAACATGAGTGATACACAACAATCCGAAGGCTTGCTGGCGACAGCCGAGCGTCTTATCGGGCGCGCCCGCGCCGCCGGCGCCGATCAGGCCGATGCGGTTGTGGTTCGAAGCCGCTCGCGGTCAGCTTCGGTGCGCAACGGCAAGGTCGAAAATACCGAATCCTCCGAATCAGATGACTTCAGTCTCCGCGTGTTCGTCGGGCAGAAAGTTGCCACCGTGCATTCCGGCCAGGGAACGGATGAAGCGGCCCTTGCCGAACGCGCCGTGGCCATGGCCCGCGTTTCGCCGGAGGATCCGCATGCCTGTCTCGCCGATGCCGGGATGCTGGCCAAAACCTGGCCGGATCTTGATCTGTTCGATCCGACCGAGCCGTCGGCCGAAAGCCTGATCGAGGCGGCGACGGCGGCCGAGGCCGCAGCCCTGTCGGTGCCCGGTGTTGCAAGCTCCATCGGGGCCGGCGCCGGCGCCGGGCTTTACGGCATGGTGCTGGCGACCTCGCACGGATTTTCCGGTACCTTTGAGCGCTCCGGCTTTTCCCGCTCGGTCAGCGTGATCGCCGGTGAAGGCGTCAAGATGGAGCGCGATTACGATTTCGACAGCCGCGTGTTCTATTCGGACCTTGATGATGCGGCGGCAATCGGCCGGAGTGCCGGGCAGCGCGCCGCCGCACGGGTCAATCCGCGCAAGGTCAAGACCGGTTCCAACGTGACCGTGGTTTTCGATCCCCGGGCCGCGCGCGGCCTGATCGGGCATCTGGTTTCAGCCATCAACGGCGCTGCGGTCGCCCGCAAGACGTCCTTTCTCAAGGACATGATGGGCAAGAAGGTGGCGATTGACGGTCTGACACTGGTCGACAATCCGTTTGTCCGCCGCGGCCCCGGCTCGCGTCCGTTCGACGGCGAAGGTGTCTCGGTCGGTCCGCTGACCATGGTCGAGGACGGGGTGCTGCAGCAATGGTACCTGTCCACCGGCGTCGCGCGTGAACTGGGTCTCAACAGCAATGGCCGCGCAAGCCGTGGCGGTGGCGTGTCTCCCTCTTCCACAAATGTCATCGTCAATCCCGGTCCGCAGACGCCGGAGGAGCTGATTGCCTCGGTCGGCACCGGGTTTTATGTCACCGAATTGATCGGGCAGGGCGTCAATGCCATAACCGGGGAATACAGCCGCGGCGCATCGGGATTCTGGATCGAAAACGGCAAGCTGAGCTTTGCGGTCTCCGAAGTGACCATCGCCTCCAATCTCAAGGACATGTTCAAGCACATGACGCTTGCCAACGACATCGATGCAAAATATGCGATTGCTGCGCCGACTATCGCTGTTGAAGGCATGACCCTTGCAGGGGAATAATGGGTTCTGACACCAAATCATATGCCGACGATCTGGCGTTGATGCTCGAGGCGTCTCGCCTGGCAGCCGATATCGCCATGTCCCATTTCCGCAAGGATCCGGAAGTCTGGTACAAGAACGAGGGTCGCTCACCGGTCAGCGAGGCCGACATAGCCATTGACGAGCTTCTCAAGAAAGTGCTGCTGGCGGCCCGGCCCGGCTATGGCTGGCTGTCCGAGGAGGCGGAGGATACCGAGCACCGGCTGGCCCATCGCCGTGTGTTCATCATTGACCCGATCGATGGCACCCGGGCCTATGTCGGCGGGCGACCGGACTGGTGCGTCAGCGTCGGGCTGGTCGAGGACGGCAGACCCGTTGCCGGGGTTCTGGCAGCACCCGCGCGAGGCGAGATATGGCATGCCCATTCGGGCGGCGGAGCCTTTCTCAACGATGTCCGGCTCACCGCCGCCGAGCCTGACACCCAGAATGCCCAGTTGCGCATCGCCGTCCCGGATCTGGTCGGCAAGGTGATGAAGCCGGGTGCGGAAGCCAGCCTGGACAAAGTTGCCGGAGGTCCGTCGCTGGCGCTGCGCGTTGCCGCGGTGGCGCAAGGTGAACTGGACGGGGTGTTTATCCGCCCCCAGGCCAGTGAATGGGATCTGGCGGCCGCCGATACCATGCTTGCCGAAACCGGTCATATCCTGGTCGACCGTACGGGTGCCTGCATGGCCTACAATGCGCCCGATCCGTCGCGTGGCCTGCTGCTTGCGGCTTCGCGCCAGCAGGCGGCGGGATTACTGGGGCTGTTGCAGTCTTCCGACGGGCATTGACCTTTTATCCGAATTGCCGCAAACCGCGCTTAGATTGATGTCACCGTTTATTCTTGGAGTGATCCCATGGCTGATGGCAAAAAGAAACAGCTTTTGCACCTTGTATTTGGCGGCGAGCTCGAGAGCTTGGAGTCGATGAACTTCAGGGATCTTGATGCGCTCGATATAGTCGGGATCTATCCCGATTATGCCACGGCTCACGAGGCCTGGAAGTCAAAGGCGCAAATGACCGTGGACAACGCGCATATGCGGTACTTCATCGTCCATATGCACCGGATGCTTGATCCGAATGATGAAAGCAAAACCGCGTCTTAAGACCCGGACGAAAGACCAGATGACAAAACCCGACGCTGGCACAGCGCCAAAGCTCAAGCAGCTTAGCGGCAAGATGAAAAGGCGGCGTCTGGGCAAGATGTTGTTGCAGTCGGAACTGGTGCAGCGCACTGGGTCTGCGCTGATTGGCTGGGCGCTGGGCGCGGTGTGGCGAAGCAACGGCGACAACGGAACCTCGACGGACTGGGAAGCGCTCTTGGCGGGTGAATTCCCGGTCATCGTCGCGCTTTGGCACGGTCAGCATCTGCTCGTTCCCTATGCCGCGCCGAAAAGTCGCAAGTTCACCTCGCTGGTGTCACGCAGCACCGATGCGGAAATCAATGCGCGGGTGCTTGCGCGCGCCGGTATTGATGTCATTCGCGGCTCGGGCGGACGCGGGACCCAACTGGTGCCCGAAAAAGGCGGGGTCAGCGCTCTTCTGTCCATGCGCACCGCTTTGAAGCACGGCGTCAATGTCGTCATGATTGCCGATATCTCAAAGGGCGCGCCACGCCAGGCGGGTGAGGGGATCGTCACCCTGGCCAGGATCTCCGGCCGGCCGATCGTCCCCGTGGCGCTGGCAACCAGTCGCCGCCACGTGCTCGAAAAGACCTGGGACAAGACAACCATCAATATGCCGTTCGGCAATCGCAGTGTGCGGCTGGCGCCGCCGATTTTTGTTGCGGCCACGGCAGGCAAGGAAGAAATGGCGGAAGCACGCGCGAAAGTGACTGCGGAACTCAATCGGGTAACGGAAGAGGCGATGCGCGCTGTCGAGGAAAGCAAATGAGCCGTGGTTGGGCACGAGCGGCGCTTGTCGGTTACCGCTGGTTTGGTGCCGGAATTTATCCGTTGCTTGGCCCTTATCTCGCCATCCGGGCGGCCAAGGGCAAGGAAGAGCGTGCGCGGCGCAACGAGCGCTACGGCCGCTCCAAGATTGACCGCCCGAATGGACCCTTGGTCTGGTTCCACGCCGCCAGCGTGGGCGAAACCTCCGCTGTCGTTCCCCTGATCAAGGAAGTGCGGCGTCGCGGCATATCGGTTGTGCTGACGACTGGCACGGTAACGTCGGCCGGCGTCGCGCGCGAGCGGCTCGGCGACGATGTCATCCATCAATATGTGCCTCTGGATCTGAAACCGGCGGTTTCCCGTTTTCTCGACCACTGGAAGCCTGATCTGGCGATTATCGCCGAGTCTGAAATCTGGCCGATGACCATTCTTGAACTCGGGGCTCGCCGTACGCCGCAGGTTCTGGTCAATGGTCGCCTGTCGGACCGTTCGTTTACCCGGTGGAGCAAGCGCCCGAGCCTTGCCGACGCATTGTTCGAAAATCTCTCCCACGTTGTGGCGCAGTCGGACCTCGATGCGGAGCGCTTCCTCGCTCTTGGCGCCCGCCCGGTCTCCGTGTCGGGAAATCTCAAGGTGGATACGAATGCGCCGCCTTGGGACAAGGCCGAACTCGCCAAGCTCAAGGAGCAGATCAAGGATCGGCCAACATGGGCGGCGATTTCGACATTCGAGGGTGAGGACGAGATTGCCGCTGCGGTGCACCGCGCTCTTTCTCCACGTCACAAGCAATTGACCATTCTCGTGCCCCGGCACCCGGATCGTGGCGATGCGATCGAAGCCATGCTGGAAGCGCGGGGGCTGAAGGTCGCGCGCCGCTCGCGTGGTGACCTGATCGAACCCTCGACCGATGTCTATCTTGGCGATACCATTGGCGAGATGGGGCTCTATCTGAACCTGACCGACATTGTCTTTGTCGGCAAATCGCTCAAGGGCGGGGGCGGGCAAAATCCGCTGGAACCCGCGATGTTGGGTTGCGCGGTTCTTTCCGGCGGCAATGTCGAGAATTTCCGCGAAAGCTACGCGCGCCTGCTCAAGAACGGCGGCGCCCGGTTCGTTCGGGATGGCGAGATGCTGGCAAAGGGCGTGAATTTCCTTCTTTCCAATCCGCAGGCGCGCAAAACCATGGCCGAGGGTGGCGACAAGACCTTGCGTGACATGCGCGGCGCTCTCAAGGCCACCATTCGCGCGCTCGAACCCTACATCAATCCGCTGACCGTCAAGGCCAGGCTGTTGCCGCGCGAAAACGAAAACATGGAGAGTCGCGGAGGCGGACAATGGTAAGCGAGGCACCACCATTCTGGTGGCAATCCTCCGGTATCCAGTCCGCGCTGCTGTCGCCTTTCGGCTGGGTTTACGGGCGCGTTGCCCGCCGCATCATGGATCGCCGGGAGCGCAAGGCCGTCAAGGTGCCGGTCATCTGCGTTGGCAATTTCACCGTTGGCGGGTCGGGCAAGACCCCAACGGCACTGGCGCTAGCCGAGGCGGCGATTGTTCGGGGTTTGAAACCCGGCTTTCTGTCCCGTGGTTATGGCGGCGGCGTCCATCATGCGACCGTGGTGGATCTGGACAAGGACACGGCTCGGCTCGTCGGGGATGAGCCGATGTTGCTCGCTGCCAAGGCCCCGACAGTGGTGTCGGCGAACCGTGTGGAGGGCGCCGAGCTTCTGCTGGGCGAGGGCGTCGATCTGATCATCATGGATGATGGCTTTCAAAGCGCCCGGCTGGTTTTCGACCAGGCGCTGCTGGTCGTGGATGCGCGTCGCGGCATCGGCAATGGCTGCGTGTTTCCCGCCGGTCCGGTGCGCGCGCCGGTGGTCGACCAGCTTCGGCATGCGGATGCATTGATCGTGGTGGGCGAGGGAGATGGGGCCAATCCCGTTATCCGGCTGGCCGCGCGGGCCGCAAAGCCGATCCATCTGGCCCGTCTGCTTCCGCGAAATGGCGCGCAGTTCATGGACCGGAACTGCCTGGCCTTTGCCGCCATCGGCGACCCGGACAAGTTTTTCAGAACGCTTGAAGAAGCCCATGTGCGGCTGGCCCGGTGCGAAGCTTTCCCGGATCACCATCCCTTCACTGAGGACGAGATCGAGGAATTGCTGGCGGACGCCGAGTTGTATGGGCTCGATCTGATCACCACCACGAAGGACCATGTCCGCCTGCAGGCGGGCCATGGCAAGGCACTTGACCTGGCGGAAAAAACCTCCGTGCTGGAGATTGATCTGTCGTTCGACAGTCCCGAAATTCCTGGCGTGATTATCGAGGCTGCGCTGACGGCATTCCAGCGGCGCCGGACAGGGCTTTGAGGCAGGGCTTTGAACCGAGCTTTATTTCTGCGCCGGCAATGATCCGGCCCGTTGCTCGGCCAGCACCGAGGCATTGACGTCCACATAAGGTTCCTGTCGCGCCACGCTCCAGTATTTGAGCTCTTCGATCGGGATGATGTCGCCGGTCACCGCGCACACCACGTGATTGCCCGGCATGAGGATCTGAAAATCGCCATCCAGGTAGCGTATTTTGGCCGGACGCTCGCCGGGGCCTTCAAAACGGTTCATGCGGGATTGCTCCGGTTTCGGTGTTGGCTGTTCTATGCCGCCTCGTTGTTGAAATTGCAAGATTTGGCGCTTCAGGTGGGGTGAAACCGGTTCAACTCAGCGGCGGGAGAACAGCTTTTCGATGTCTGCAAGCTTCAGCTCGATATAGGTCGGACGGCCGTGATTGCACTGCCCTGAACCGGGCGTCCGTTCCATTTCCCGCAACAGCGCATTCATCTCTTCGGGAACGAGCCGCCGCCCGGATCTTACCGAGCCATGGCAAGCCATCGTCGAGGCCACCGCTTCAAGTCGGTCGCGCAGGCCGCCGGAGCTGTCCCATTCCGCAATCTCGTCGGCCAGGTCCCGCACCAGACTCACCACATCGGTGTCGCCCAGCATGGCCGGCGTTTCCCGGACCGCGATTGCCCCCGGCCCGAACCGCTCAAGCACCAGCCCGAGTTCTGCAAGGTCTGCCGCACGTTCGGCCAGACGATCACAATCGTCCTCCGGCAGGTCGATGATCTCGGGCAACAGCAGGATCTGCGAATTTACCCGGCCGGCCTTGAGTGCGGTCTTGAAACGTTCGAAGACCAGCCGCTCATGAGCGGCATGCTGATCGACGATCACCAGTCCGTCGCGGGTCTGTGCGACAATGTAGTTCTCGTGGATTTGCGTCCGCGCCGCACCGAGCGGGTGCTCGACGGCAGTCTGGTCACTTGTTGTCTCGCCCATCCGTGCCGAGGGTGCGGCAGTCTCGGCGATCTCGGGCTGATCGGAGTCCGAAAATCCTGGGCCGAAACCATCCAGTGGCCGTGAGGGCGACGCAGTCGCGCGCCAGCCGCCGTTCGGGACGGATCCCGGGTAGCCGCCGGAGCGATCCGAGCCGTAAGGGCTGCGTGATACACCTGCCCCCGTTGTCTCCGGAGACCGGAAGGCTTGGGCCAGACCGACACTGGCCGATGGCGAAGCGCGGTCCCCTTCCGCCAGCAACGCCTGACGGATCGCCCCGATGATCAGGCCTCGCACCAGGCCGGGATCTCGAAACCTGACGTCGGATTTGGCCGGATGCACATTGACATCGACCAGGGCCGGATCGAGCGTGATCCACAGCACCGCCACCGGATACCGCCCCCGTGGCAATGTGTCTGAATAGGCGGCCCGTATCGCCGACAGAATCTGTTTGTCCTGAACCGGACGGCCATTGACGAAGGCGTATTGCGACAGCGAGTTCGCCTTGTTCCAGGTCGGCAGGCCGACGTGACCGGCCAGCGCGACGTCTTCCCGCGCCGCATCGAGGGCAATCGTGTTGGCTGCAAATTCGTCGCCAAGGACTTGGGCAATGCGTGCCAGCCGGTCTTCACCTGTTGCCGGCAGGTCAAGCGTCGAGCGGTCGGGGCCGGACAAGGTAAAGCGTACGGCAGGAAACGCAATGGCGATCCGCCGGACGATTTCGGTGATGGCCGCGGTTTCGGCGCGATCCGACTTGAGAAACTTGAGCCGGGCAGGTGTCGCGAAAAACAGATCCCGGACTTCGACCGTGGTGCCCAGATTGGCGGCCGCCGGTTTGAGCGGTGCCGGAATGCCGCCCGCCAGCGAAACCTCATTGGCGTGCGGCGCACTTTGTGGCCGGGACCTGATCGTCAGCCGCGCCACGGAGCCTATCGAGGGCAGGGCTTCTCCGCGAAAGCCCAGGGTGCGGATGTCGTCAAGCCGCTGATCGATTTTCGAGGTGCAATGGCGGCGCACGGCGAGCGTCAGATCCTCGGCGTCCATCCCGCCACCGTCATCGATCACCCGGATCAGCGCCTTGCCACCAGCGGCCGTGGCAATCTCGATCCTGCCGGCGCCTGCGTCTATGGCGTTTTCGACAAGTTCCTTCACAACGCTTGCCGGCCGCTCGATGACTTCGCCGGCGGCAATCTGGTTGATCAGGGTTTCGGGCAGTTGATGGACGCGCATGGTGCCATGTTCAGGGATTCGGGTTTGAGTGCAATGTTTGGCAGTGGATTGAAGCGGGAAAAAGTCGATCCGGAGCGAATCGTCTCCGCTTTTTCGTTGCAAATCAGCGAGGCCGCATTTGTCGCAGCGTGACGAATTGCATTCATAGTTAAGCGCGGCTTAACACTCCAGTGTCATTGTGACTGCTAATTAGTGACAGAACCCACGCCGTGAAACCGGACTGGTCTGTTCAAGGGAATTTGAAATGGACCGCGAGGTGCGGTCTTCAGCTTGGTCTCGGCAATTGGGCCGGGCATCGGATCGAATTGAAATGGCATTGAACGAACCCGATATGAAGCGGCCTTGCAGCGAAGTCAAAACCATCGAAGCTTTGGCTTCGGCGCTCGATATCGCCATTATGGTCTATGACCGCAACGATACGTTGATCGTTTCCAGCGCGAGTTTTCTGCGTTTCTTCGATGTTGCCCCTGAACTGCTGACACCCGGCGCCCGTTTGCGCGACCTCTTTGCCGCGACGTTCGACGCCGGTGCGCGGGTGCTCGGAACCTTGAATGGAAAAGCACGCAATGTCTCGCGAGAGGACTGGGTCGCCGAGCGGATCGCCATTCACTGGCGTGAACGCTATGACAGTGTCGAGAAACTTGCCGACGGACGTTGGGTGCGGCTTTGCAAACGGCGAATGCCCGACGGGTTGCTGATCGCCACGATCGAAGATGTCTCAGAGCAGAAACGCCGCGATGAGGAGATGACCGAGATACAGCAGAAAGCCGAGTTTGCCCAATACACCTTGGACAATCTGGCCAATCCCGTGGTTGTCAAGGATTCGGAGCTTCGCTACGTCTTCGTCAATTACGCTTTCTGTCGTATTCTCGGGTTGAATCCAAAACAGATACTGGGCCACACCGCCAGCTCCATTGCAGAATCCGGATTAGCCGGTCGCATCGACGAGATCCAGAATGGTGTCCTCAAGACCGGCGTGCCCTACGAAGCAATTCAGGATGTCTGCCGCGCTGATGGCTCCGTAATGCGCTCCATTACCCGCATCCGGCGTACAGGAAGACCCGGAAATTATTTCGTGACCGCCTCGTTTGATGACATCAGCGCTGTTGCGTCCACCGAAATCCAACAGGTGGAAGATATCATCAGGTACAGCTTTGATGTCACGGATGCTGCGGATGAAGCCGGAAAACCAGGTGATGAGGTATCCGGTTCGGGCTGCAAGGGGCGGATTCTGGTTCTGGACGAGGACTGTCAGGGGTCGGCGAACCGCGTGGCCGAGCTGAAAAAAGCAGGCTTCGATGCGGTCGCGATCGCCAGCGCCACCGAAGCCATTGCGTTCCTGGAAGCAGCGCAATCCATGAAGCTCGCGATCGATGAGGTCGAAATAACCGCGCAATTGGCAAAAGCCCTGTTCCGCAATGGCATGTCTGCCCTGCATGACGTTTTACAAAAGGCAATTGTGCAAAGGCTTGCAGCGGAAGGACCAACATCATCAACGGAAGCGCCCGCTCCAAGGCGGAGTGAGACTTCGCCCGCCCCGGTCCTGTCCATTGTCGCGTCTGCGCCACAGTCTTCGACCGACGCCCCGGCGCCCGCCAGATCCGCCCCACACAACTCTGAGCCGGCAGCACCCGTCGAAAGCGAAAAGGCCACGGCCAGCCCGGCGCGAGATCGTATCCGCGTGCTGGTTGCCGAGGACAATGACGTCAACCAGATTGTTTTCGAGCAGATTCTCGAGGGGATCGGAGTGGATTTCCGCATCGTCTGCAACGGTCAGGAGGCGGTTGCTGCATGGCAGGTAGCTGCTCCGGATCTCATCCTGATGGATGTTTCAATGCCGGTAATGAACGGCTTACAGGCCGCGCAGGCAATTCGTGATGCCGAAACCACTCAAGGTGAAAAAGCGCTTCATGTTCCAATCATCGCCGTTACTGCCCACGCCATGAGCGGCGATCGTGAACGCTGCCTGGCAGCGGGAATGGATGACTATCTGTCCAAGCCGGTGAGCCCCGAAAAGCTCGAGTCGATCATCCAGAAATGGGTTGGCAGCGCAGAAAGTTTCCTGGCTGTCGGGTAAAGCATTCCGACGGCAAGCATTCTGGAATTGCTTATCTATCTCATTATAGGACAATTTTAAGATATCTGCCGCATCTTGTGGGTATATTCATACTTGCGGAACAGCTTTTGTTGATGACCCCTGAAGATCAAAATACGGACGCGCTGTCCCCGGACCCGAAAGCAGTGGCTTACACCGATCCTTTGACGGGACTGGGAAACCGTCGCAGGCTGATGGACAAGATCCGCAAGCTGGCCTCCGAGCGCGCCGACGACCCGGCGCCTTTCACCATCGGCATCGCCAATATTGATGGTTTCAAGCCGATCAACGATCTTTTTGGCCATGCTGCCGGTGACGAGATCCTGTGCCAGGTGGCGCACAGGTTGCGGGCCTGCCTGCCTGATGGCGGGTTCGTTGCCCGCATCGAAAGCGATGAATTCGCCTTTATCCTGCCTTTGGTCTTCGAGAAGAAAGGCGCCGAAAAAATCGGCCGGATGTTCAAGGACGTATTGTCGGCTCCTTACGATCTTGGCGACCGTAATGTCCGTCTGTCGGCATCGTTCGGTTTTGCCGTCTATCCCTTTGCCGGCGAGCAGTTCGCCGAATTGCTCAAGAGCGCCGATACCGCCCTGTACCGCTCAAAGCGTCGTGGCCGTGGTCAGATCACGGTCTATTCCGAGGAAATCGCCGAGGAAATGCGTCGCGGCACGCAGGTTGAACAGGCGCTTCGCCGGGCGATCATTGCCGACGAGGTTGCGGTTCACTTCCAGTCGATCGTCGACCTTGCGGACGGATCCATTCAGGGGTTTGAGGCGCTGGCGCGCTGGACGGACAAGGAACTGGGGTTCATCTCGCCTGGCCTGTTCATTCCGCTCGCAGAAGAACGCGGCTTCATCGACTCCTTGACCGAGACATTGCTCAAGAAGGCCGCCGAAACCGCAAAGCATTGGCCGTCCGACATATTCCTGTCCTTCAACCTCTCCTCCGCCCAGTTGATCGATCCGTCAACCGCCTTCAATGTCCTTGCCGTCATCAACAGGGTCGGGCTCGATCCGCATCGTCTTGAACTCGAGATCACCGAAACCGCGATGATGAGCGATCCCGAGGTTGCGGCCAAAGTGGTGACCGAGCTTCACAGCGTCGGCATCCGGGTCTCGCTAGATGATTTTGGCACCGGTCAGTCCAGCCTCGGCCGGTTGCGTGATTTTACCTTCAACAAGGTCAAGATCGACAGGAGTTTCGTCAGCGAGATCACCGTCGACAAGTCTGCCGAACATATCGTCCGTGCAATTCTGGCGATGTGCGAAGGCCTTGAACTCAAGGTTATCGCCGAAGGCATCGAAACCGAGGAACAGGCTGAAAAGCTCAGGGAACTCGGCTGCAAGTCAGGGCAGGGCTGGCACTATGGAAAGGCTGTGGAGGCAACCGCAACCTTTGCTCTGCTCGAAGCCGAGCAGAATGCACGCGCCGACGGGTCCAACCTTTATTTGTTCAAACGCTGATTTCGCGCCCCTCCTTTGTCAGCCAGTTCAGCACCAGTTCCGCCTGCGGTGAAAGCCGGCGGTTTTTCGGCCAGATGACGTGAAAGGCCGCGCCGGTTTCCAGCCGGTGATCCGTCACCTTCCTGAGCAAGCCCGAGGCGGTCAACCGATCGGTCAGATGCCGCCAGCTCAGCGCCACGCCTTGCCCTTCCATCACCGCCTGGATGACCAGAACATAATCGTTGATGGCAAGTCCGCGGTTGGCAGTCACCCCGTTGACGCCGGCACTGGCGAACCATTGCCGCCAGTCGCAGGCGCTGCGAAACGGCTCCTCGAGATGGATCAGCTTATGTTGCGTGAGCTGGGCAACAGTTTCCGGCATGCCGTGCTTTTCCAGGTAGGCAGCACTTGCCACGGCCTCGATCACCTCCGGCGCAATCAGTGCGCTTTCATAGTCGGGCCAGTCTTCCGGCCGGCCGCCGCGGACGCCAAGCTCGATGGACTCGTTGCGGATGTCGAGATCCCGGTCGGCCGTCTGGATACGCAGGTCGATGTCGGGCAGGTCGTCACGCAACCGGTGCAGCCGTGGCAGCATCCAGAGTGATGCAAACGCGGTCGATGCCGCCAGGGTGACGCTGTTTGCACGGCCGCGGGCGCGAATATCCTCCGCCGATTTGCGAATATGGCTCAGGCCGAGTGAAACATCCGCGTGGAACCTCCGTCCGGCTTCGGTCAGCGAGACAGCGCGATGCGCGCGATGAAACAAAGATGTCCCCAACTGGCTTTCCAGTGACCGGATCGCATAGCTGACCGCGGCCTGGGTCATTGCCAGCTCCTGCGCGGCCCTGGTGAAACTGAGCTGCCGGCCGGCCGCTTCAAAGACGATGAGATTGCCAGCCGAAGGCAGAAGGTGACGAAGGTTATTCATAAGGTGACCTTATCCAATGCAATGGAATTTTCCAGCATTACATCGAGGCTCGATCTTCCTAGACTTGTGGTACGGAGGATTGGCCATGGACACTGCAGGCAATGTCGAACCAACAGGCTCAACCGGGCGCAGGCGGGAGCGGGCTGGCGGTCGCGATGGCCGCCGAACCGGCCACAGTGCCGCGCCGCCGCACCATGCGGCTCCCTACATCATCCGCAATATTCCCACCTACGACATCCTGGGCGAGGAAAGCCTGCTGAAAATCGAGGCGGCGGCCGACCGGATCCTGGCCGAAATCGGTATCGAGTTCCGTGACGATCCGGTTGCGCTTGAGCATTGGAAGGCCGCCGGTGCCAGCGTCGATGATCTGCTGGTCAAATTCGAACCGGGTATGCTGCGCGAGATCCTCAAATCCGCGCCGGCAAGTTTCACCCAGCATGCCCGAAATCCGGCCAACAACGTCGAGATTGGCGGTAAAAGCGTGGTCTTCGCGCCGGCTTATGGCTCTCCCTTTGTCATGGATCTCGACAAGGGACGGCGCTACGGCACGATCGAGGACTTCCGCAACTTCATCAAGCTGGCGCAATCGAGCCCCTGGCTGCATCATTCCGGCGGCACCATCTGCGAGCCGGTCGACGTGCCGGTCAACAAGCGCCATCTCGACATGGTCTATGCGCACCTGAAATATTCCGACCGTTGCTTCATGGGCTCGGTCACGGCGGAAAGCCGCGCCGAGGAATCGATCGAAATGGCCCGGATCGTTTTCGGTCGCGATTTCGTCGACCGGAACTGCGTCATCCTCGGCAATGTCAACGTCAATTCGCCGCTGGTCTGGGATGGCACCATGACCAATGCGCTGCGTGCCTATGCCCGCGCCAATCAGGCCGCGGTGATCGTGCCGTTCATCCTGGGCGGCGCCATGGGGCCGGTGACCAACGCCGGCGCCATCGCGCAGTCGCTGGCCGAGACCATGGCCGGCTGCGCACTGACCCAGCTCGAGCGCAAGGGCGCGCCGGTGATCTTCGGCAATTTCCTCTCGTCGATGTCGCTGCGCACCGGGTCGCCAACCTTCGGGACGCCCGAACCCGCGATCGGCTCGATGGTGATCGGGCAACTGGCGCGGCGCCTCGATCTGCCGCTCCGATGCGCCGGCAATTTCTCCAATTCGAAACTGCCCGATGCCCAGGCGATGAACGAGGGCACCATGTCGATGCTGTCGGCGATCCATTGCGGGGCGAATTTCATCCTGCATTCCGCCGGCTTCCTCGATGGGCTTCTGTCGATGTCCTACGAGAAATTCGTCATGGACGCGGATTTCTGCGGCGCGCTGCATTCCTATCTCGCCGGCGTCGTGGTCGATGACAATTCGCTCGCCCTCGACGCGTTCAGGGAAGTCGGCGTCGGAAAACACTTCCTCGGCTGCGCCCATACGATGGAGAATTACCAGACGGCGTTCTGGGATTCACAGGTTGCCGACAACGAGCCGTTCGAGAAATGGGAGATTGCCGGCCGGACCGATGCGGCCACTCGCGCCAATGCACGCTGGAAGCGGATGCTCGCCGATTATCAGGCGCCGCCAATGGATCAGGCGACAGACGAGGCGCTGATCGACTATGTTGAGCAAACCAAGGCCAAAATGGCCGACGCCTGGTATTGAAGTACTGAAAACATTCGTGGTGACAAAGACATGGCGACCGTGAACGATCCGCTGCTGCAGCCCTATCAGCTCAAGCACTTGACGCTGAAAAACCGCATCATGACCACCAGCCACGAACCGGCATACCCTGAAGACGGCATGCCCAAGGACCGCTACCGCGCCTACCATGTAGAACGCGCCAGGGCCGGTATCGCCATGACCATGACCGCAGGCTCGGCTGCGGTGTCGAAAGACAGCCCGCCGGTGTTCAACAACGTTCTCGCCTACAAGGACGAGGTCGTCGGGTGGATGAAACAGCTCACCGACGAGTGCCACGACCATGGCTGCGCGGTGATGATCCAGCTCACCCATCTTGGCCGCCGCACCCATTGGAACAAGGGCGACTGGTTGCCCGCTCTGTCGACCAACCATCAGCGTGAGCCGGCGCACCGGGCTTTCCCCAAGAAGATGGAAGACTGGGACATCGCCCGCGTGATCCGCGATTATGCCGATGCCGCCGAGCGCATGGCCGAGGCCGGTCTCGATGGCATTGAGCTCGAATGCTACGGCCATCTGATGGACCAGTTCATGTCGCCGCTGACCAATGAGCTGGACGGTCCCTATGGCGGCAGCCTCGAAAACCGCGCCCGCTTTGCGCTCGAGGTGGTGGCCGCCATCAAGGCGCGCGTCGGCGACAAGCTGCTGGTCGGTGTGCGCTACACCGCCGACGAAACCGCCAAGGGAGGCATCAGCGAAGAAGAAGGCATCGCCATCGGCCACCTGTTCAAGGCGTCGGGCCACGTCGATTTTCTCAACGTCATCCGTGGCCAGATCCACACCGATCCGGCGATGACCGATGTCATCCCGGTGCAGGGGATGAAGTCGGCGCCGCATCTTGATTTCGCCGGCCGCATCCGATCCGAGGTCGGCATGCCGACGTTTCATGCCGCCCGCATTCCCGATGTGGCGACCGCGCGCCACGCCATCTCGGCGGGTCTGCTCGACATGGTCGGCATGACCCGCGCCCACATGGCCGATCCGCATCTGGTGAAGAAAATCATCGAGGGCCGCGAACACGATATCCGGCCCTGCGTCGGCGCCACCTACTGTCTCGACCGGATCTACCAGGCCGGCGATGCACTCTGCATCCACAATCCCGCCACCGGGCGCGAACTGACAATGCCGCAGACGATTTCGCCGGCGCCTGTGAAGAAGCGTGTGGTGATCGTCGGTGCCGGCCCTGCCGGGCTGGAGGCCGCGCGCGTTGCCGCCGAACGCGGGCATCAGGTCACGGTCATCGAGGCACAACCTGATCCGGGCGGCCAGATCCGTTTGACCGCGCAGAACCAGCGGCGCAAGGAAATGATCGGCATCATCGAGTGGCGCATGGCGCAATGCGCGGCGCGCGATGTCGAATTCCGCTTCAACACCTGGGCCGGGGCTGACGACGTCATCGCCGAAAACCCGGACGTGGTGATCGTCGCCACCGGCGGCCTGCCGCACACCGAGGTGCTGGAAGAAGGCAACGAATTGGTGGTCTCAAGCTGGGACCTGATCTCGGGCGACGTCAAACCCGGCAAGTCGGTGTTGATCTATGACGACGCCGGCGACCATGCCGGGCTTCAGGCGGCCGAAACCGCGGCCAGGGCAGGCGCCACGGTCGAAATCATGACGCCCGACCGCAGCTTCGCCCCGGATGTGATGGCGATGAACCTCGTGCCCTATATGCGCGCGCTGCAGGACAAGGACGTCACCTTCACGGTCACTTACCGCCTGACCTCGGTGATGCGCGACGGCAACCGGCTGAAAGCGATCATCGGCAGCGATTACATGCCGCTGGCAAAGGAACGGCACTTCGATCAGGTGGTGATCAACCACGGCACATTGCCGCTTGATGAACTCTATTTCGAGCTCAAGCCGCACTCGAACAATCTCGGCCAGGTCGATTACGACGCCTTCATTGCCGGCAAGCCGCAGGCGCTGAATGGCGGACCGGGCGCGCAACCGGGGCAGGGCGACGCAAAAACCTTCCAGCTCTTCCGCATCGGCGATGCCGTTTCCGCCCGCAACACCCATGCCGCAATCTACGACGCGCTACGGCTGATGAAGGACATCTAGGACGGTATCATCAGTGGATGGCAAAAATTGACAAAGATTGCCAATGATTGGTATGGTACGCCAAAGGAGAAATCCCATGGCGACCATGAATGTGTCCTTGCCGGATCCGATGAAAGAGTGGGTCGAATCTCGTGCTGAGACCGGCCGCTACGCCAATGCCAGTGATTATGTGCGCGATCTGATCCGCAAGGATCAGGAGCGGTCGGACAAAATTGCCGCCATGCAGCGAAGTGTTGATCAGGGGCTGGAGAGTGGAACAGGCGGGAAATCGAAAGACAGACTGTTTGATGAAGCTCGCGCGCGAATTGAAGCCGTGAGCCAGGACTGACAATGGCTTTTCGGCTCACCGTGCAAGCCGAAGAAGATATCGTCGGAATTGCCGAAGCTGGTCTCAGGTTGTTCGGCGAAACCCAGGCATTGAGCTATCATCAGCAACTGTTCGAAATGTTCGAATTGATTGCCGCCAATCCGCAGATGGCCCGCGAGCGGCACGAAATCACGCCGCCAGTCCGGGTTCATCCCTTCAAGGCGCATCTGATCATTTATATACTGACTGAGCCGGATGACGTTCTGATAGTTCGCATTCGTCACAGCCGCGAGGATTGGATGGAAGAGCCATGAAACACGTGCAACGAGGACAAGATTGAGCCCGGCTTGGGCACGCAGACAGCTTCAGCGCTTCACGTTGTCGTCGCTCATCGGTAGATAGCTCGCCTCAATACCCCGCGTCCGAAAGCGCCGCCACGGCAACACCCGACGGCTCGAGAACAAGTTCGCCCAGCAATGGCACGCCGGTCCAGCCGAGCGAGGCCAGGTCGAAATTGCTGGCGCCGTAGTTGAACGCGAACACATGATTGCCGTGCCGGCGCAAGCGGACCCCGTCATTCAGATCCTTTGTGCTCAGCCCGGCGTCCTTGGCCATACCCAGGATGATGCTCCGCAGCAGTTCCTGGTCCGGCCATCCGCCCAGATATGAAAGATTGCCCTGCCTCACCAAGGCCGGCACGCCATCTTCCGATGCGAGCAGTGTTTCGGTATCCGGACCGGTTTCAAGAAATTCGCGCCAGAACTGAAACGTGCCGGCTCCGCTCAGCTTAACCGGCATATCGGCCCGCAGGGTTTCGATCCGGGCAACGCGTACCCCGAGTACATCGGCTGGCAGGGCGGGCGGCAGACCCTCGGGAATGCCGAAATCAACCGTTTTCGAACCTGAACGCGGACCGACAAGCACCGGCCCGTCATGCGCCCGGATCGCTTCGACCAGGCCCGGAGTCCAGCTGAACAGGCCTGGGATCACGACCAGCCCGTAGCCTTCAAGATCGGGAGCGCCGGCGGGGACGAAATCCACCGACAGGCCCAGACGCCGAAGGCTGCGGTAGAAATCGAACACCAGCCGGAAATAGTCGAACTCCCGCCCCTGCGGCTGGATTTCCCAGGCCCAGGCGGAGGGGTAGTCGAAGACGATCGCCACGTCCGCGTGCCCGGCCTTGGCTTCCAGCTTGCTCTCAAGCACGGCCAGTTCGCCGGCCACTTGTGCTGCCTCGAAATAGCCTTCGGCTTCCACTGAATCCGGCCGGAGCAGGCCCGAATGCATCTGCTCCTGCGCAAATGGCGCCTGTCGCCAGCGGAAATAGCTCACGGTTTCAGCCCCGTGCGCAAACGCCTCCCAGCTCCACAGCCGCACCATGCCCGTGCGCGGGGCGGGGTTGTGCGGCGCCCAGTTCACCGGGCCGGGCTGCTGTTCCATGATCCACCAGCGCCCCTTCGAGGTGGCGCGGTAGAGATCGTGGTGAAACGCCTGGAAGTCCGGATCGCCGGCGCGGCAGAACTGTTGCTTCCACGCGTCACCCTGATCGGAGCGGTCCTCGAGGAAGCCGAGCGGGTAGGAATCCCAGCTCGAAATGTCGATATCCGCGCCGACATCGAAATGATCAAACGTCATGGTGCGGCCCATGAAATTGTGGATCACGTCGCGGCCGGGCGAATGCGCCCGGATTATGTCGGCTTGCGCCTTGTTGAAGCGCACCACCATGTCGGAGGCGTAGCGGCGGAAATCCATCACATGCGCCGGATTGGCTTCGGTCACCGTCATGTTGGGCAGATCGATTTCGCTGAACTCGGCGATTTCCATCGACCAGAACACGTTTCCCCAGGCCCGGTTGAGCGCGTCGGGCGACTGGTACTTGCGCTGAAGCCAGGCCTGGAAGCCGCTATGGGCGGCGTAGGAAAACGACAGCGTGGTGTTGTGGCAATCATATTCATTGTCGGTCTGCCAGGCCGAGACTCCCGGATGCTCGCCAAATGCCTTGGCCAGTGCCAGCGTGATCCGCTTGCATTCCGCGAGATAGCCGTCATGGGAAAAATCGTAGTGACGGCGCGAGCCGAACTTGCGCACCGAGCCGTCGGCCGCCACCGGCAGCATGTCGGGCATTTCATTGACCAGCCATTTCGGCGGGGTCGCGGTCGGTGTGCCCAGAACCACTTTCAGACCGGCTTCATGAAGGGTGTCGATGGCGCGGCGCAACCAGTCGAACTCGTAAGCCCCGCGTTTCGGCTCGAGCCGCGACCAGGCGAATTCGCCGATCCGGACATGGGTCAGCCCGAGCGTCGCCATACGCGAAGCATCTTCTGCCCACTGGGTTTCGGGCCAGTGTTCGGGGTAATAGCAGACGCCAAGTGTACGGGTCATGTTTGGTCAACTTCCGTTGGTGTCAGAGGATGTAGTCAGGTTCGAAGCGGCCCTTGACCGGGTGGTCGAGCAGGAAGGTCAAACCGGCCTCGGGATCAGCACTCAGCTGTTGGTCGGACAATCCCTCTCGCGCCGAGGTCACCAGCAGCCGGTCGGCTTCAGCGCCGACAAAGGCCGGGCAACTGCTCTGGCCGGCAGGTACCTTGAGTGTGGTGATGCGTTTGCCGTCTGGCGAATAGGCATCGACGCAGCCCGCGCCCCAGCGGGCATTCCAGACCACGCCGTCCTGATCGCAGACCGCGCCGTCAATTCCGCCGTCGCCACCGCGGTGGTCGAAGAAGATTTCCGGGTCGCCGGTTGGCAAGGCGGTGGTCGGATCGATGCTCACCCGCATCAGCTTGCCCGACATGGTGTCAGTGAAATAGGCGATTGCGCCGTCCGGGGAAAAGCAGATGGCATTGGGGATGGTGATCTCCGGGTAGAGCGTGGTGACCACACCGCGCACCACGTGGTAGATCGCGCCGGCGCGTTTTTCGGCATTCTTGCCCATGGTGCCGAACCACAGCGCGCCGCAGGGATGAACCCGCCCGTCATTCGACCGGGTCACCGGATTGTCCGCCTCGATCGGCGTGACCAGTTCCAGCTCTCCGGTTGCGACGTGACGCAGGTGCAGGCCGCTCTCGGTGGCGATGACCTGCCGGCCATCGTCAACCCGCGCCAGCACGCTGCCCATCTCCAGCAGCTCGTGGATCGTGACGCTGCTTGAGGCGAGCCCGTATTCGAACAGCTTGCGCCCGACGATGTCGAACCACCAAGCCGTGCCGGTATGCGGGTCGTAGGTCGGGCCTTCGCCAAGCAGGCTGGCAGGTGCGTTCAGCCGGGTGCCGGAATATCCAATCTCATTCGCGGTCATGATGCGTCCTCCTCAAGCGCATCGAAGGCCGCGATTGCCGCAGCGCCCCGGCGCGCCACCTCGTCTGCTGCCATGCCCGCCTTGTAAAGGCTGGAGCCGAGCCCGAAGGTGCGGATGCCGGCCTTGGCGTAGGCGGCAAAATCTTCATTTGACACGCCTCCGACCGCCCCGACCGGCACATCCTTGGGCAACACCGCGCGAATGGCGCTGATCCCGGACGGGCCGAGCACGCTGGCCGGAAAGAACTTCAGCGCCGATGCCCCGGCCGCGCAGGCCGCAAGCGCTTCCGTCGGTGTGAACACCCCCGGCATCGTCACCATGCCGTGCGAGACCGCCTGGGCGATCACCGCCGCGTCGACATTGGGGCTGACCATCAGCCGCCCGCCGACGGAATCGAGCCGGTCGACATCGTCCACCGACAGCACCGTGCCGGCGCCGATCAGCACATCTTTCGGCGCGCGCTTGGCAGCAATCTCGATCGAGCGGAACGGATCGGGCGAATTGAGCGGGATCTCGATGGCCGTGAACCCGGCATCCATCAGGCCGTCGACGATATCGGCGGTTTCGTCCGGCGTGATGCCGCGCAGGATCGCCACCAGGCTGCGCTTCATCGATGGAAACTTGATCCGTATCATGCGCGTTTGAGATCCCCACTCTTGTTTGAAAACCGTTGCCAGGATTCGACCAGGCCTCGCCGCACGGAGACGTCCGCGTCGATGTTGCGAACCTTGACGCCGCACTCGGACAATGCCGCATCATAAAGCCGTTGCAGAGCGCCGCTGGCGACCAGCCCAACCTGCTCGCCGCCGCGCACGCCGGCGCCGGCAAATTCCGCGCCGATCAGCAAGCCCGAGAGACGCGCCCGGTTTTCATCCATACCGTGGGCATGCAGCAATTGCCCGGCCCGGATCGAAAACAGGTGATGCGTGGTTTTCGCAGGCTGCGCCCAGCCGTCGCGGACACCGGTCAAAAATGCCGGATCGTTGGCGTCCACCCGGCCTTCGCCGCCGGTGGAATGCACCAGGATGGTCTTGGTGGTCAGAGCCGAGAACAGCTCGCCGGTCATGAAGGTTTCAAACCCGGTGACAACCGGCCCCTTCATGCTGACCCATTTCGAGTGCGTGCCCGGCATGCAGTAGCGGGTGCCGCCAGGCATCTCCAGATGCGCGCCAAGCAATTGGGTTTCCTCGCCGCGCATCACGTCCGGTTCGCTCTCCGAGCGGACGGCGAGGCCTGGAATGATGATGATCTGCCGGGCGGTGCCGGGCACCACCGTCGCGGTTTCGCCGATGGTTGTGACATCGGCCGGGGTGTCGATATATCCTGCCTCGACCCAGCCCTGGCGCGAGCCCGCCATGCCGCAGATGACCACCGGCAGCTGTTGCGGCACCGAGAGCGTGCTCAGATGGCTTTCCAGCACGGTCTCGAAGCCGCGTTCGGCGATTTCGCTCATGCCTTCGTGGCTGCGGTGCTCGGTCAGCACCGTGCCGTCGCGCGACATCAGCCAGAGGCGGAAGCTCGACGTGCCCCAATCGACGGCAATGATGGCGGGAGATCTGCTCACATCATGCCTCCGTCGGCGATCAGCACCTGCGCGCTGATCATCGCCGAGGCGTTGGATACCAGGAACAGGCAGGGCCCGACCATGTCCTCGGGCTGGATCGCCCGTTTCAGGCACTGGCGGTCGATCATCGCGGCGAGGCCTTCCTCCGTCACCCACAGCCGCTTTTGCCGCTCCGTCATCACCCAGCCCGGGGCGATGGCATTGACCCGGATTCCCTGCGGCCCGAGCCGTCCGGCAAGCCCCTTGGTCAGCCCGACAATGCCGGCCTTGGCGGCGGTGTAGGACGGCATCGCCCCGATATTGAGCATGTAGGAGGTCGAGGTGAAATTGACGATGGCGCCACCGCCTGCGGCGATCATCCCGGGCGCCACCGCCTGGGCGGTAAACGCCACCGGCTTCAGGTTGATGGCCTGGTTGTCGTCCCAATACTCCTCGCTCATGTCGAGGAACTCGTGCCGGTCATCAAGCGCTGCGTTGTTGACCAGCACGGTGGCCGGACCATGCGCGCGTTCGGCTTCAGCAACCGCCTGCTTGATGGCATCGAGGTCGGTGAGATCGGCGTGAATAAACAGCGGTGCGTGCCTGTTGCCGCTGGCGAGCCGGTCTGCGAGTTCGCGGCTCGGCGCTTCGGCGATGTCGATGAAGGCAACCTTGGCGCCTTGCCGAACAAAGCCTTCCGTCAGCGCCGCGCCGATGCCGGTGCCGCCGCCGGTGATCAGGACCACCGTGTCCTTGAGGTCGGGAAATGTTGCTGTCTGCTCGGTCATCAATGGTCCTCCGGAGCGATTCGTCGTCCTTCGACAACGCTCATGGATGCCGGAACGGCATTGGGCAAGCGGATCCCGTGGGTCATCAGAAATGCGCCGGACATCCGCTCACTGCCGCCTTTGGCCAAAGCACTGACGATGCGGCGGTTGGCGCGTTCGCTGACATCCTCGGGATTGACCAGTGTGACCTCGTAGATCGCATCGGGATCAAGCCCCGCCAGACGCAGCGGTCGCTGGAAAATCTGCTGGGACGCACCAGCCTGTCCAGCAAACAGGATGAACCTGTCTGCGTCATTGTCCACCGTCAATTCGGCGAACACCTCCACATCGTCGCTTTCCAGCCGGTTGAGCCTGCCCGAGAACAGGAACTCGCGGTTCTGTTTCCACCAGCCGGTGACGCGGCTGAGGATCTGGCTTTCGTCGGGGGTGAGTTCGCGCGGATCCATCTCGAAGCCCATGTGCCGCTGTGCCGCCACCCAGGCCCGGAACGACATCGACAACACCCGACCCGAAGTATGGCAATGCCGTGGGCCGACATGCGAGCCCTGCACCTCCGGCGCGATCCAGCGGCTCGCCTCGTGTTGCATCCTCAGCCGCTCCAGCGCGTCGTTGGAATCCGACAGCCAGACCCGGCTTGCCAGTTGCAGAACGCCGAAATCGATTCGGCCACCGCCCGAGGAGCAACTCTCGAAGTCCACCTCTGGATGGGCGCGCACCAGATCACCGAGCAACATCATGAAACCGCGTGCCTGATCCGGGCTGCCGCCGGTGAGCGGCCGGTTGTGATCCCATTTGACATAGTCGATATCATGCGCGGACAGGATCGCATCGATCTGGCCGAACAGATGTGCCCGGACCTTCTCGTTGGCCATGTCCAGCACATGTTGCTGGCGGCCGCTGGGCTGGTCGTCAGGGCCGAGCATGTAGTAGGGATGGGCGCGGAACAGCTCGCTGTCGCGGTTGACCATCTCGGGTTCGAACCACAATCCGAAGCGCATACCTTGGGTCCGGACGTGATCGATCAGGGGCTTGAGACCATTGGGGAATTTGATCCGGTCGATCTCCCAGTCGCCCAGGCTCGAGGTGTCGTCGTTGCGGCCACGAAACCAGCCGTCGTCGAGCACGAAACGCTCGGCGCCGAGGCTTGCTGCCAGCGAGGCGATGGTCTTCAGCTCTTCGAGATCATGGCGGAAATAGACCGCTTCCCAGCAATTGTAATGCACCGGATGCGGTTCGCGTTTGCGCCGGGCGTTGACCGGCGCCTGGATGGCGCGGACATGGCCGTGGAAGGACTGGGCAACGCCGTTGAAGCCATAATCCGACCAGGACACAAGCAGCTCCGGCGAAACGATCTCGCCGTGCGCCAGCCCGTCGTCGAGCATGCCGAATTGCAGCTGCCGCCGCCCGTCTGGCAGCTCCTCGGCCAGCATCCGGTGACCGCCGCTCCAGGCCAGTGTCGCGGCCAGGCAGACGCCGGTGTGTTCGCCGGTGGCTGTGCCGGCCAGCGTGACACCTGGGAAATGCGCGTGACCGGTGCGGCCCTCGCGGCTTTCGCGGGTATGCGCGCCGGTGCGCCAGCCGGTTTCCTGGCGGCGGAATTCGCCGCACCAGCGGCCGGAATGATCGATGATGCGATTGGCTCCCGTGGGAGCAGGCACCGCCGGGGCCGCAAGCCAGCTGCAGCTCAAGCCTTCGGGTATGGTCAGGGTCTGCGACAGATGCAGGATGCCGGTCTGCGGATCGAGCCGTGCCGAGATGACGAGCTTGACGCCGTTGGCGTTGCCGCGATCGAAAAGTGTGAAGCGGACGCCAGTGCTGCCGTCGGCCTCGGTCTGTGCCAGCATCGGATTGGCGAGGTAGTCGCGCCCGTCAGCGGATTGCAGGATCATGCCGGGATGCCCTTGCCAGCCGGTGATCGCCAGCGGGCACAGCGTCAGCGGCTGGAACGGATCGATCTGGCCGGCGCCGACATTGGGGATGGTGGCAATCGCAAGGGAGGCGAGATCATCCGCCGCGGGCAGGGGACGACCGAAATGGATCAGGCCCGGCACGCCGTTGTCGAAGCTGGCGAAGGCGGCGGTGCGTGCGCCTCCGTCAAGCCTGTACACATCGGTGACCGTAAAATCCGGCATGTCTGCGCGTGTCATTTTAGCCTTTCGTGGCGCCGAGCGTCAGCCCGGCAATGAAATGCTTCTGCATCAGGAAGAACATCAGCACCGGCGGCATCGCGGCGATGATCGAACCGGCCGAAACCAGCTGCCACTGCGCGATCCATTGTCCGTTGAGCGAATAGAGCCCGGCGGTTACCGGCTGGGTTTCGGCGCTGGTGGTCAGCACCGTCGCCCAGAAATAGTCGTTCCAGATGAAGGTGAAGATCAGCACCGAAAGGGCGGCGATGGCGGGACGCATCAGCGGCAGCACGATGAACCAGAAGATGCGGAATTCGGAGACGCCTTCCACCCGCGCCGACTCGATCAGCTCGAACGGAAGTCCCTTGATGAAGTTGCGCATGAACAGCGTGCAGAACCCTGACTGGAAGGCGATGTGAAACAGCGCCAGCCCGGTGATGGAGTTGTACAGCCCGGTCGACACGGTGAGGTCGCGCACCGGTACCATCAGGATCTGGAACGGCACGAAATTGCCGGCCACGAACAGGAAGAAGATCAGCAGGTTCATGCGGAAGCGGTAGACCGCCAGCGCGAAGCCCGACAGGCAGGAAATCGCGACCGCGCCGATGACGGTCGGAATTGTCACCTTGAACGAGTTCAAAATGTAGCCGGCGATCGGCGAATTGTTGAACACGTCGGCATAGTTGGAAAAGGCGAGATAACTCGGCAAGCCGAAATAATTGCCGGCGGCCAGGTCGCTCGATGGTTTCAGCGAGGTCATCGCCACCCCGAGCAGCGGCAGCAGCCACAGGATGAGTGCGACAGGCAGCGCCAGCTTGTAGAGGATCTGCGTGGCGGGCGCGGTATGTTCGATCGGTCTCGGGAACATCACAGGCCCCTTTCGTCGCGGATCATCTTCCAGATGAAGAAGGAGATGAACACCATCATGATGGCAAACAGCACCACCGCGATCGCTGCGCCGTAGCCCATCCGGAAGCCGTATTCCGACAGCGCCTGTTCATACATGTAGAACGACAGCACCCGGCTCGAGCCGTAGGGGCCGCCGTCGGTCATGATCGAGACAAGGTCGAACGAGCGCAGCGCGCCGATGACGGTGACCACGACAGCGATGAAGGTGGCGGGCCTGAGCTGCGGCAGGATGACATGCCAGAGCATCTTGAACCCCTTGGCGCCATCGAGCCTTGCGGCTTCCACCTGGTCGGGCGCGACATTGTTGAGCCCGGTGAGATAAAGGATCATGCAATAGGCGATCTGCGGCCACAGGCCGGCGGCGATGATGCCGTAGGTGACGTAACGGTCGTCGGCCAGCACGGCGATGCCGGTGCCGGTGATCCACTCGATGAGATTGTAGAACAGGCCGAAATTGGGCGCGTAGAACCAGGCGAAGATCAGCCCGACCACCACCTGGCTGATGACGAAGGGAAAGAAGAACAGCGACTTGTAGATGCGGATGCCGGCGACGGTCTGGTTGAGAAACAGGGCGATGAACAGCCCGGCAGGCACCGCCAGCATGTAGAGCGCCAGCCATATGACGTTGTTCTTCAGCGACGTTTCAAAGGCGTCGTCATCAAACAGTTCTATATAGTTCTGCAGGCCGAGCCAGGTCTTTTCGCCAAGGCCGTCCCAGTCATAAAAACTCAGCCACATCGAGGCGATGATCGGATAGATGACGTAGAGCGCGAACATCGCGATGCCCGGCGCGAGAAAGATCCATGGCGCCAGGGCGCGCTGGTTCTTCTTCCATACTCCGCGTCTGTCGCTTTGTGCTCCGGCAACCGCTGTCGTCGCTGAACCCGTCATGGCTACCCTCCCCAGTGCGCCAACCGTTCACGGGCGCTTCCGCCCGCAAGGGTCTTTTCAGGCCGTCTTGGTCAGGCCGGGCGGCAGGCAATGCCGCCGCCCGGCTTGTGCTTATTTGTAGATGCGCTGGCGGGCTTTCTCGAGACGCTCGAGAATCTTGTCGACATTGCCCGGCTTGACCATGAATTCCTGGAAGCCTTCCATGCCGATCTTGGCCATCTCGGCCGGGGCGTCCCGGTCGAAGAACTGGGCGATGCCGCCGTCAGCCGTCGAGAGCATCTCGAAACCGGCCTGCAGGAACGGATCGTCGCCGACCGCCGATTTGTTGTTGATCGGCAGCTGGCCGAGAGCCTCGTTCAGCTTGGTCTGCACGTCCGCGGTGGCGATGAAGGCCAGGAACTTCTTGGCATCATCGACATTCTTGGCGCCCGACGGAATGTGGATCGTGTCGGTCGGTGCTTCCTCGCCGCGTGCAAGGCCCGCGGTGATTTCCGGGAACATCATGAAGCCCAGCGTGTCGTTGGTCATGCCGCCATCCTTGAACACGGCCACGGCGAAGTTGCCCATGACGTAGTTGGCGGCCTTGCCCTGGACCAGCAGCGAGGCGGCATCCTGCCAGTCAAGCGCTGCATGGTTGGCGGTCACGTAACCGGGTTCGACCAGCTTGGCCCATTCGGCAAAGGTGTTCTTCACCTTGTCGTCGGTCCAGGCCACCTTGCCGGCGGTCAGGTCCATGTGGAACTCGTAGCCGTTGGTGCGCAGGTTCATGTAGTCGAAGATGCCGGCTCCGGGCCACAGCGCCTTGGTGCCGGTGGTCAGGCAGTCGATGCCGGCTTCCTTGAACTTGGCGCAGTTGTCGATGAACTGGGCCCAGGTGGTCGGAACCTCGACGCCGGCCTGCTTGTAGGCGTCCTTGTTGTAGTAGATGCCCCACTGGTAATAGGTGTAGGGCACGCCCCACTGCTTGCTGTCGATGGTCATCGAGCCCTTGGCCGAGGCCAGCGTCTCACCCAGATTGTTGTCGGTCCAGACATCGGAGACATCCTGGAACTGACCTGAATTGACGAAGGGCGCCATGCGGTTGCCGGCATACCAGTTGGCCAGATCCGGAGAATCCGCCGTCAGGAAGTTGCGGATCGAGGTCTTGTAGCCTTCGTGGTCGAAGTTCTGAAGAACCACATCGATATCAGGGTTGGCAGCTTCGAAATCCGCGATCGCGGCTTCGAAGGCCGCAAGCGGCGCCGGATCGAAATCGGCGTAGTATTTCAGCGTGCGTTGCTCGGCCATCGCCTGCGTTGCCATCAGGGCAAAGGCGGCGGTGCCAAGGAGCGCGGATTTGAGTGAAAGCGTCATGCAGAAATCCTCCCGTGTGTTGACCAGACTGCCGATCCCGGGGGTGTTGGCGGTGCCTGTGCGGCCACCGCGCCACCTGCCGGGCGGGCAATCCTCCCAGACCACCCCGACAGCGCCAATTGTAGTTCCGTTATTTGGAACTCAATTTGACTATTTAGAATTATCGATCTATGGTGTAGGAATTGTCAAGCTGGAAAAGCGGTCCGCATGCCGGACCGGCTGCTATTGCGAGTGAGGCGGATGGCTTGAGGGTGGGCCAACCGTTTGAAGACAGGACCGTTTTCGGCGCGCCTCGGCGCTAGGCAAGAGAACGGCACGGGGAGGAAATGTGAGCAACCGGGAAGACAGCGCCGGCGCGGCGCAGGAAGAACTCGAGGTGATGGCCGAAAAACCGTCGCGGACCCGTGCTGACACAGGGACGCTCGGCAAAGCCATTTCCGTGCTTGATATCGTCGCCTCCGCAGACGAGCCGATGCGCTTCACCGATATTCTCGCCGTCTCCGATCAGCCGCGCGGAACCTTGCATCGCCAGCTCTCCAACCTGGTCGAGGAGGGGCTGTTGTCGCTCGGCCGGGATCATTCCTATTCGGTCGGTATCCGGCTGCTCAAGTTCGCCGCCAAGGCCTGGGCCGGCAACCGGTTTCGGGTCATCGCCGAGCCGCATTTGCGCGCCCTGCATGACCACACCGGCGAGACCGTCCATCTCGGCGTGCTGCGCGGCAACGAGGTGATCTATCTCGACAAGGTCGAAAGCCGCCAGGCGGTGCGCATGTATTCGCAGATCGGCAACGCGTCGCCGGTCTACTGCACCGGCGTCGGCAAGGCGGCGATGTCGGCATTGCCGGATGCCGAGCTGCGCGACCTGGTGTCCACCATCAAGTTCCGCCGCTTTACCGACAGCACGCTGACCACGCCTCAAGCGCTTTTGAACGAGATCGACGAGATCCGTGAAACCGGCAATGCCTATGACCGTGAAGAGCACGAGCCCGGCATTCGCTGTGTCGCAGCGGCAATCTATTCGGCGGACCGGAGTTTTGTCGGTGGCGTATCGGTCACGGGTCCTGCCTACCGCATCAGCGCCGAGGCGCTCGAAGGCTGGGCCGGTCTGGTGCGCGATGCCGCCGGCGCGATCATGGACGACATGGGTGCAAGATTGGGACCCCGCACATGAGGGCGGGATTCTTGAAATCGGGAGGCGGCCATACGTCGGTTACGGGCCGGCCGGGCCGGAGCTATGAAAGGGAGTGTCATGGCAGGACTTGAACTGCAGCAGGTGAAGAAGTCCTTTGGCAGTGTCGATGTCATTCACGGGGTGGACCTGACCATCGATGATGGCGAGTTCACCGTCTTTGTCGGCCCCTCGGGCTGCGGCAAGTCGACCTTGCTGCGGCTGGTGGCGGGACTGGAAGCCACCACCAGTGGCTGTCTGACGATCGGCGGCATCGACGTCACCAATGTCGAACCCGCCGACCGGGGCGTTGCCATGGTGTTTCAGTCCTATGCGCTCTACCCGCATATGACGGTCGAGGAAAACATGGGGTTCGGTCTCAAGATGACCGGCCATCCGGCAGCCGAAATCAAAGAGCGGGTCAGCCGCGCCGCGGCCATCCTGCATCTCGAGCCGCTGTTGCAGCGCAAGCCCAAGGCCCTGTCGGGCGGCCAGCGCCAGCGCGTCGCCATCGGCCGCGCCATTGTCCGGCAGCCGGAAGTGTTTCTGTTCGACGAGCCATTGTCCAATCTCGACGCCGAACTCAGGGTACAGATGCGGCTCGAGATCGCCAAGCTGCACAAGGAGCTTGGCGCCACCATGATCTACGTCACCCACGACCAGGTCGAGGCGATGACGCTGGCCGACAAGATCGTCGTGCTGCGGGCCGGTGTCATCGAGCAGGTCGGCTCGCCACTGGTGCTTTACGATGATCCGGACAATGCTTTTGTTGCCGGCTTCATCGGGTCGCCACGGATGAATTTCCTGCCCGCATCCGTCGTGAGCTCCAACGGCGAAACCTTGACCGTTCGGCTTGACGATCTCGACGGCATCGAAGTGCCGGTGAGCATTCGCGGAGATCACCCCAAGCCGGGCACGCAACTGCAACTGGGCATCCGGCCGGAGCATTTCGATGCTGCAGGCAGCGTCCAGGTGTCAATGCCGATCGATGTCATCGAGCATCTCGGTGGATCGTCATTTGCCTATTCGCGGTCGCACCTGGAATTGCCGCTGACCATTGAAATCCGCGACAATCGCGATGCCCGTGAAGGCGAAGTGCTCAAGACCGGATTTGATCCGGCGCGCGCGTTTTTGTTCGACGCTGGCTCGGGCTTGCGTTTGCGCTGACAGGAGTGACCGCACGATGAAAAAGGCCCGGGCGCAAATTGCGTCCGGGCCTTTTTGTTGGAGCTGCGGCGCCCTCAGCTGGTGGGCAGGCGGTAGTCCTTGAGCTGCTCGCGCAAGGTGGTCTTCTGGATCTTGCCGGTGGCCGTGTGCGGAATTTCATCAATGAACAGCACGTCGTCCGGCATCCACCATTTGGCGATTTTCCCGTCGAGGAAATCCAGGAGGGACTGCTTGGTCGGTGACCGGCCTTCCTTGACCACGATCACCAGCAACGGCCGCTCGTCCCATTTCGGGTGAGCGACGCCGATGACGGCGGCTTCCGCCACATCCGGATGCCCGACCGCCAGGTTCTCGATTTCGATCGAGGAGATCCATTCGCCGCCGGACTTGATGACGTCCTTGGCCCGGTCGGTGATCTCCATGTAGCCCGATGCGTCGACATGGGCGACATCACCGGTGTCGAACCAGCCTTCGGCGTCGAATTGTTCGGCGCCGCGGCCCTTGAAATAGGAGGACGAGACCGCCGGACCACGCACCTTCAACCGGCCAAAGGTCTTGCCGTCCCACGGCAGCTCTTTGTTCTCGTCATCGGTGATCTTCATCTCGACCGTGAACGGCGGGTGGCCCTGCTTGGCCTGAAGATCGAGCTTCGCATCGCCTTCCAGGTGGGCATATTCGGGCTTGACCGAGCACACCGTTCCCAGCGGGCTCATTTCCGTCATCCCCCAGGCGTGGATCACGTCGACGCCGTAAGTGTCCTGGAATGCTTTCGTGATCGCCCGCGGGCAGGCGGAGCCACCGATCACCACGCGGGTGAGATCGGGCAGTTTGCCGCCATTCTTTTCCATGTGCTGGAGCAGCATCAGCCAGATCGTCGGCACCGCCGCCGTGATCGTGACCTTCTCCTTTGTCAGGATCTCGTAGATCGAGGCGCCATCCATTCCGGCGCCAGGCATGATCATCGAACAGCCCGACATCGGGCCCGAGAACGCCGTCGACCAGCCATTGGCATGAAACAACGGAACCACCGGCATCAGCCGGTCGCGTGACGAAAGGTTGAGCATGTCGGGTTGCAGCGCCGCCATGGCATGCAGCACGTTCGAGCGGTGCGAATAGACAACGCCCTTCGGATCACCGGTGGTGCCGGATGTGTAACACATGCCGGCAGCCGTTCTCTCATCGAAATCGGCCCAGACGAAATCGCCGTCGGCTTCACCGATGTAGCTCTCATAGGAAACCGCGTTCTTCAGCGATGTCTCGGGCATGTGCGCATCGTCGGTCAGGATCACCACGCGCTCGAGGCTCGGCACTTTCGGCGCAATCATCTCGATCAGTTTGACGAAGGTGAGATCGACAAACAGCATCTTGTCTTCGGCGTCGTTCATGATCCAGGCGATTTGCTCGGGAAACAGCCGTGGATTGAGCGTGTGATACACCGCCCCGATTCCCAGGATCCCGTACCAGGATTCCAGATGGCGCCAGGTATTCCATGCCATGGTTGCAACCCGGTCACCCAGTCCGACACCGTCACGGCCGAGCCGTTGCGCGAGTTTGAGCGAGCGGGCGCGAATCTCTGCATAATTGGTTCTGTGGAAAGGACCTTCGACCGAGCGCGACACAACCTCTCTCTGGCTGTGGTAGATTGCCGCATGGTCAATGACCTTGTGACAGAGCAGCGGCCACTCTTGCATCATTCCAAGCATATGATCCTCTTTGACTTTTATCCTCTTCCAGTTGGAAACAGTAGCGCCTCGGGGGGAGCGGAGACAATATCAAAGTTGGATCGATTTGAGATTTTGCAGATGTAAAATTTTAGTATAACCTTAAATACCGCCGGACTTGGTTACTGGTCGTCGGAGGTGGGCTGCTTTGAGTGGTCTTATTGCAATGCAGTTTTGTTTGCTCCGGACTGTGAAGTGGGGGGATGACTTGAAATTTGGGAACTTCGCAATGTCAGGCCGATCTGATTTTGCCTTATTGCGGTGTGAGATGAGCTTGTTTCCACTGGAACTGATGAGTGTATGACAGTGCAAGGCAGGCAAAAGCAGCAAATTCCAAATATCCCCCAGCGATTGGAGTTATGCGCCACCCAGTTTGATATTCTAAGGTTGTTGCGCGAGATAACTGAAACCTATGGGTTCCAGTATTTTTTCGTGGTCAACAATCCGGATTCGGATGTCGGAGCATTCTCGAAGAACATTATCATTACGTCTGCGCCGTCCGAGATGGTTCAGAGGCACGAAGCCGACGCGCCGGTCGTGAGCAATCCGTTCGCCGCTATTCTTCGCGATACGGGGGCGCCTTTCGAGGTCAGGCTCGATGCGTTGAAATCGCCGGACGCCGGCGATTTCAAAGTCTTCGCGGAAGGGGTCTCCACCGGTTATGATCTCGACAGTTGGTTCATTATCCCGGTCTATCACCCTGATCATGGTCCCGCTGCTGTGTGTTTTGTTGGCAAGCGCGGGCCAATGAGCCTGGCAGAAACCGCGGAGCTCTCGCTCTACGGGCATCTGCTGCACCAGAAATTGCGTCGGGTTTCCGCCAGGCCGGAAAAGCCCAATTCTCCGCTGACCGAACGCGAGCGGGAATGTCTGATCTGGACGTCCGTCGGCAAGACATCGGTGGAGATCGCCCAGATCCTTGATTTGTCCGAACATACGGTCAACCACTACCTGAACAATGCCGCCCGCAAATTTGATGCGGTCAACCGGACTCAGGCTGTGGCTTACGGTTTGCGGCTTGGCTTCATCGAATAACCCGCCGGGCAAGACCACCGTACCAGTGGCTATTGCGCGACCGGGTACCAGTAGCGGGCGTTGGCTTCGCCGCGGATGATCCTGACATGCTGGTTGGCAAACACCCTGTAGGGGTGACTCCATTCTCCGTCAGGCCACTGAACGCGAATGGTGGCGCGTTCGGAAACCCCCAGCCCGAGATGCACAAAGCCGGACCGGCCTGAGGCGTGGCCGCCACCGACCTGGATCCTGCGCGTCTGCGTACGTGTACCGGTGCGGACGGAAATCAGTGCGCCGACGGCAGCGGGATTGACCTTGCCGTTGTCCAGCTCCACCTTCACCCAGTTGCCCATCGGTCGGTGGCCCCAATCGGTTGCCGCGCCAAGATTGCGAAACAGGCTTGCGGGATGCTCGCGGTTGACCACCAGCAGGTCGAGCATGCCATCCATGTTGAAGTCTTCGACAACCGCACCGCGGCCGCGCGTGTCAAGCGCGATGCCTGCTTCCTTGCCGCGCTCGTGGAAGGTGTCATCGAAACCGCCAAGCAGCAGATTGTCGGGATCGAAAGACGCGAAGTCTGGCATCGCCTGGACATTGCCCTTGGCGATGAAGAGATCGGTCTTGGTGTCGTTGTTAATGTCGGCGAACTGGCTGTGCCAGCCGGTGGAGGGCTTGTGGTCTCCGCCCATGTAAGGCCGCTGCGCGGTGGCGCCCTTTTCGAATGCGATGTCACGATAGGTAGGCCGGTCTTCGCCCGACTCCTCATCGAGTTTCTGCAACTTGGTATCACCCATCGAGGTCAGGGCGTATTCAGGCAGCCCATCGGCATCGAAATCCGTTTCCGCAATTCCCATCCCCCAGATGGTCAGCCTCTGCCAGCCTTGCGAAGCCGAGTAGAGCCTGGGAGGCCGGCCTTCCGTCATTTGCCACAATTGCTCCTGACCATCCCGGTAATACTGGCGGTCATTGGCAATCCTGAGGTCCGGTCGTCCGGTGCGGTTCCAGTCGGTAAACAGAACCGACAGCGCGCAGTAGCCAGGCTCGAGCGTCATTGGGTCCGAGTAGTCGGGCGCATCGCCGGGCCGCGGTCGGAGCAGCTGGTTCGGCTCGCAGGTTCCGAAAGGGGTCCCCGGAGCTGACCGGTCGACATAGTTTCCGATCGCGATTGTCGGGAACTGGCTGCCATTCTCCCAGATTGCGGACATGCCCGTCGACCATGCACGCCCGCCGTCAATGGCGAACGTGCGATTGGCCTTCTCGAACTGGCAATCGGGGCCGCCCTTCAGCACCAGGTTCCGGCCGAGTCTGAGCAACACCAGATCCATGTGCCGGTCATTGTCGATGTCCAGCGGATAGACTCCCAGCACCTTGCTCAGGTCGTCGGCCTTCAATCCGGTTTCCAGCGCTCTGAACGCCAGCGGACCGCCGGTCCGGCTTTCATTGACAAAGAATTGCGCCGGCGAGGTCCCGCCCGCGATCACAAGGTCGGGGCGCCGGTCTCCATTGCAGTCGAAACTCGCCACGCCACCGCCGACGAAAAATTCCCATCCGCCGGTGTAGCTGTGCGCAATGCCGGCGCTCGCGGCTTCCTCGTGCAGGATCGGCACGTCGGCGGTGAAGGCGGTTTGGGCGTTGGCTGCATGGCCCAGAGCGGCGAGCAGGATGGTGCCCGATGCGAGCAGAAGACGCAAAAACATCATGGCACGATCACCAGGGTCTTGAGGAATGCGATCAACGCCGATTTCTCCGCCTCGGGGGCCTCGGCATAAGCGTTTCGAGCCTCGCGCCCGCTGCCGCCATGGGCGAGAATAATGTCGTCAAGCGTACTGAAATCATTGCGATGCCCGTAGGGCTGGGTCGAGCCGACGCCCCACAGTTCCGCGGTCTGGAATATGTTGCGGTCGACGAAGCGCTGCGAAAGCAGCTCGTTGCCGAGGGCGTCGATCTGGTTGTCGGTCATGACATGCCGTTTGAGGTCGCCAAACAACGGCACCAGCACCCGTCCCTGTTCGTCGCGGGGCAGATCCTTTGCCCAGTCCATCAATGCAAAGTCGTAAACCGCCTTCGCGCCAACCTGGCGGTCATTGAGCGTGCCGGCCAGGTCGAATGGGCCGGGGTCGGCAAAGGAGAGGGTCTCGAGCGGCAGGGCAGGGCGATGGCAGCTGGTGCAACCGAAGTCCTTGAAATTTGCTTCGCCGCGACCGGCCGCTTCGCTCCAGCCATCAATGTCCGGCACCATCCGTCCCGGAACCGGCAGTGTCGCCTGCCATGCCACCATTGCGGAAATGTCGGCGGCGGAAATCTCCCCTGATTTGCCGTCGCCATCGAAATCCGCCGATCCGGTCCAGCGCGCACCGAAGCGTTCATCAGACTGCATGCCATGATGCTGGTTGAGCGCGTTGATGGTGAATTGCCTCAGCGAGGTCATCACGCCCTTCTGGCTGAATGGGCGGATCACCAGATCGGTATCGACGCCGTCAAGCTCATCGAGATTGACCGAGCCGTCGGGTTCCGCGGAGATGTGCCCGAATTCGACCCCCTTGGTTTCAAGCCGGAGCCGCACGGGGGCACCTTCTGTTCGCGCCCGGGACAATGCCTTGTCTCGGATCGACTGAAGCTCGTAGCTCATTTCCCGCGCAAGCAGTTCGACCAGGCCGGAGCCGAAAAGATGATTGGTGCCGCGTTCACTGGAGAATTGCGCGTCGAGCGAATCGAAATCGGCGCTTTCGAAACCCTCGGAGGCAAACACGTTGGCAACAAAGTCGCCGGCGCCGCCAATGGCCGGCTGGTTGTGGCAGGACGCGCAGGAGCCGGCATCAGGGCCAGCGGTCCGGAAAAAAGTCTGCGCCCGGGGATGTTTCCGGCGGGTAGGGTCGATCGCCTGGGTGGCCTGCGGCCGGCCGACGCCATCCAGTGTGGTGAAATGAGCTTGAAAAAGGGCCTGCCCGGTTTCGATGAGCTTGGTCAGGGCCTCTTTGGACAGGATCCCGGTCGGCATCTCCATCGTCGCGCCGAGCGCCTGCGTCCGTTCCGCCCAGGGCTCGGCAGCAAAGACCGGAGCCATCAATCCCAATTGCAGTCCCAGGGCCGCCGCCAGATGCCGCCCCCATCGCTGCGTTTGAGCCGAAACCATCATGCTGCTCCTCCTTGCCCAAGGATCTTGGGCGCAATCACGTCGCGGTCGATCGCCGCCATGGTGTGGTTGAGGTGGCCTTCGAAGACGAGGCGTTCCTCGTCGAGCGAATGCGATATCTCCGGCGGGCCCTCGATCCGAACGCCGAGCGAGGCCGAAAGGCCCTGGTCGATGCCTGGCCGCATCAGATCGAAAAACCGCACGCCCTGGCCGGTAAACACGATCGGCATCTTGCCGTGCAGGCTGATCAGCCGCGCCAGCCCGTTGCCGATGGCGGTGCCGGCCTGGCGGAAGGCGGCTTCCGCAGTGTGATCGCCGCGCCGTGCCAGGACGGCAATCTTCTCGATCTCGATGAAGGGAACGAAACTCGCCGGGATTGTCTTTGGCGGTACCTTGAAGGCAGCGCGAAGGATCGCGTAAGACCCGGCATAGGCTTCGATGCAGCCGCTCGAGCCGCAGCGGCACAACGCCCCGCCATGGCTGTGGATCATGTGGCCAAATCCCGGTGCGTGCGCCCGGGGGACTTCCGAACTGTCGGCATGCACCACGCCAAGGCCGATGGAGTGACCAAGCGACAAGGCCGCCAGACGCCGGATCGGCTTTCCTTCCCGGCGGCTCAGTGAAGTGTGCAGAGCGCTTGCGACCAGAAGGCTCTCGTGGTTGAGCGTGACCTTGGCCTGCCAGTCCGCTTCAAGCGTTTTGCGCATGTCGATTTGCTGGCTGCCGAGCACAGACGACCAAAGCAGTGTGGTGTTGTCGTCTGCGACCAGGCCCTTGGAGGAGATCGATATCGCCTTCAGGCTGTCGCGCGGAACCCGGGACTTCTCGGAGAGCCGGATCAGGGCGGCACGGATGCCTGCGGCGAATGCCTCGACCGTCTGGCCGGTATTGTCGCGCTTTTCTTCCAGGCGGTGGATCAGGGTGCCCGAATAATCGACCATCGAGTATTGCAGCACGTCAGATGATATGCGGACAAATGCCGCATAGGCCGCCGAGCGGCGTTGCTTGAACAGGATCCGCGGACGGCCGCGTCCGGCGGCTGGCGGCGCTTCCGTGCGCTCGATGATCCGTTCGGTTTCCAGCTCCTGGGTAATGGCCGTGACCGTCGCGGAGGCAAGTCCGGTCTCGATCGCCAGATCGGTATGGGACTGGCCGTTCTTGCGCCGCAGCGCGCGCAGCACGAGTGCGCGGTTCTGTTGGCGAATAAGCTCGGTGCTGGACTTCATCAGCATGGTCGCCGCTGCCCACTCATATCAGCAATGCACTCCTGCTCCTCGCAGCACGACAGGCGGACTCTTTCGGTCCGTACCGTTCATGCATCTCCCCCTTTCCGGATCAAGGTCGCATGATGTGCCTTGCCGGTGCGTCTGTCTTGATACGGAGGCTTGCGCCCGGCTTCAAGTGATGATCTCGCCGCGACCGTACCGGCCCGTTTGCCCGGGGCTGTGTTGACAGCATGCAGGAACCCTGACATTAATTTTCTCGACTGTCGAGAAAAAGCTCGCCAATTGGCTGCGGGTCGTGCAGTTGTGCATCGGCCGGACAGGAATGCTCCGTCCGGCAAGTTATTTCCTTGGGAGGACAATATGAAATCCATTATTCATCTGCTGGCCGGTTCGGCCATTGCGCTCACCATGTCGACCGCGGCTTTTGCCAAGGATATGAAGATCGGCGTGTCCTGGTCCAACTTCCAGGAAGAGCGTTGGAAGACCGACGAAGCCGCCATGAAGGCAGCAATCGAGGCCGCAGGCGACACCTACGTGTCGACCGACGCCCAGTCATCCGCCGCCAAGCAGCTTTCCGACATCGAAAGCCTGATGGCACAGGGCGTCAACGCGCTCATCGTGCTGGCTCAGGACACCCAGGCCGTCATTCCGGCAGTCCAGGCAGCAGCCGACGAGAACGTGCCGGTCATCGCCTATGACCGTCTGATCGAAGACAGCCGCGCCTTCTATCTGACCTTCGACAACGTCGAAGTCGGCCGCATGCAGGCGCGCGCGGTTCTCGCAGCAGCCCCGAAGGGCAACTACGTGATGATCAAGGGTTCGCCCACCGACCCGAACGCCGACTTCCTTCGCGGTGGCCAGCAGGAAGTGCTGCAGGCAGCGATCGACGCCGGTGACGTCAAGATCGTTGGTGAAGCCTATACCGACGGCTGGCTTCCGGCCAACGCCCAGCGCAACATGGAACAGATCCTGACCGCTGAGGACAACAAGGTCGACGCCGTGGTTGCTTCCAATGACGGCACCGCAGGCGGCGCAGTCGCAGCGCTGACCGCACAGGGCATGGACGGTATTCCGGTCTCCGGCCAGGACGGCGACCACGCCGCTCTGAACCGCGTCGCCAAGGGTACGCAGACCGTCAGCGTCTGGAAAGACGCCCGCGCACTCGGCAAGGCAGCCGGTGAAATTGCCGCGCAGCTTGCCGGCGGTACCGCGATGTCCGGCATCGAAGGTTCTGTCGAGTGGACTTCGCCATCCGGCACCACGATGACCGCGATGTTCCTGGCTCCGGTGCCGATCACCAAGGACAACCTGGTAACCGTTGTCGATGCTGGCTGGATCAGCAAGGACGACCTGTGCCAGGGCGTTTCGGGTGGCCCGGCCCCCTGTAACTAAGACCTCATCTCTGTTACAAATCGTGTCAAAGGTGCTCCCATCCTTCGGGGTGGGGGCACATCTTTGCACCATATCCGGAAGACGGACATGACCGATACGCCTACCGTTGCGAGCGCGCCGCCAAAGCCGCGCAATTTTTTCTCCGCTCTTGAAATTGATACCCGCCTGCTGGGCATGATCGGCGCTTTCGTTCTGATCTGCCTGATCTTCAATTTCCTGACCGACGGGCGTTTCATGACGCCGCGAAACCTGTTCAACCTGACCATCCAGACCGCGTCGGTCGCGATCATGGCGACCGGGATGGTGTTCGTCATCGTCACCCGCCACATCGACTTGTCGGTCGGTTCGCTGCTCGCCACTTGTTCGGCGATGATGGCGATGACCCAGACCTGGTTCATACCCGATCTTCTTGGATTCGGCCTCAATCACCCGGCAACCATGCCGATCGCGGTTGTTGTCGGCATTCTGGCAGGTCTTTCGATCGGTGCCTTTCAGGGCTGGCTGATCGGCTATCTGACGATCCCGGCCTTCATCGTCACGCTGGGTGGTTACCTGGTCTGGCGCAACGTCGCCTGGCATTTGACCAAGGGCCAGACCATTGGTCCGCTGGATGAGAATTTCCAGCTGTTCGGCGGCATCAACGGCACGCTCGGCGAGACCTGGAGCTGGATCTTCGCCGCCGTCGCCATCGTCGGCTCGTTCTACGCCCTGTTCCGGTCCCGGCGCACCCAGGTGGCCCATGAGTTCCCGGTCAAGCCGATGTGGGCCGAGCTTCTGATCGGCGCGGTTATTGCGGCAACGATCATCGGTTTCGTGGCGGTGCTCAATGCCTACGAGATTCCGACTGCGCGCCTGCAGCGAATCTACGAAGCCCGCGGCGAAATTTTGCCGGAAGGCACCATCGAGGGTTACGGCCTGCCGATCTCGGTGCTGTTGCTAATCGTCATCGCGATCATCATGACGGTGGTGGCGCAACGCACCCGGCTCGGGCGCTATATCTTCGCCACCGGCGGCAACCCGGAAGCGGCAACGCTGGCCGGCATCAACACACGGCTGCTGACGGTGAAGATTTTCGCCATCATGGGCGCGCTCTGCGCCATCTCGGCAGTGGTTGCCTCCTCGCGGCAGACCTTCCATTCCAATGACATCGGAACACTGGACGAGTTGCGGGTGATTGCCGCCGCAGTGATCGGTGGCACGGCACTGGCCGGCGGCATGGGCACCATCTACGGCGCAATCCTCGGCGCGTTGATCATGCAGAGCCTGCAGTCGGGCATGGCCATGGTCGGCGTTGATGCGCCGTACCAGAACATGGTCGTCGGGTCTGTTCTGGTTCTCGCCGTCTTCATCGACATCCTCTACCGCCGCCGGACGGGAGACAAGACATGACCGCCCCGCTCGTAGAAATGCGCGACATGGTGAAGTCGTTCGGCGGCATCAAGGCCGTTGATCACGTCACCATTGATCTCAACCCGGGCGAGGTGGTCGGCGTTCTCGGCCACAACGGTGCCGGCAAGTCGGTGCTGATGAAGATGCTGTCGGGTGCGTTGCCACGCGACGGCGGTGAGATCTTCATCAACGGCAAGAAGGCCGAGATCCACAATCCGCGCGATGCCCGCAACTACCAGATCGAGACAATCTACCAGTACCTGGCGCTCGCCGACAATCTGGATGCCGCGTCGAACCTGTTTCTTGGCCGCGAGCTGGTGAGCCAGATGGGGTTTGTCGATGACGCCTTGATGGAAGCTGAAACCCGCAAGATCCTTGCGCGCCTCAACCCGAATTTCAGGCGCTTCCACACGCCGGTCTCCGGGCTCTCGGGCGGTCAGCGTCAATCGGTCGCGATTGCCCGCGCAGTGTACTTCAACGCCAAGATCCTGATCATGGACGAACCGACCGCTGCCCTGGGTGTGCAGGAAACGCAGATGGTCGCCGAACTGATCGAGCAGCTGAAATCGGAAGGCATCGGTATTTTCCTGATCGACCATGACATCCATCAGGTGAAGATGCTGTGCGACCGGGCCAATGTCATGAAGAACGGTCAGCTGGTCGGAACGGTAAATGTTGCCGAAGTCACCGAGGACGACATGCTCGGCATGATCATCGCCGGCAAATGCCCGCCCAGCGCAGTCCCTGGGCCGGGTGCGCTGCAAAACGCCTGATCTGAGCTGCAAAACGCCTGATCTGAAATGCAAACCGGGGCCTCGCGCCCCGGTTTTTTGCTGCGCTGCCAAATAATTTTTGGCGCGATATATGCTATAAACGCCATATTAATTGAATTTGTATAATTATTGCAAATACTTATCTGTTTTTATCGGACGATAAATTTTTTCCACAACTCCTATTGCAATGCAGCATAAACTGTATCATATCTGGTTCAACGCCACGCCGAACTCCTCCTCCTCCCAATTCGGCATGGCAATAGTCGGGGCAATCAGAACCGGGATCCTCCTCCCAAGCACCGGTTCAGGCGCCACGACGAAGTACAAGCGCCTGTCGGGTTTTACCCGGCAGGCGTTTTGTTTTTCATCCGATGTGATGCCTCCTTGCACCTCTCTAATCCACAACCACGGTTGCAAAGCCAGGCGTGCCTGCTAATCGTTGCGTGAGGGCGGAGGTAGGCATGGCAGTCAGCAATCAGGACGTGATCGACGAACCCGAGGAAGTCAGCGACTTTGGTCCGCTTCTGGCGCGTGCGTCCATTCTGGTTGTCGATGATGAACCCGGAATGCGGAATTTCCTTCTGCGCACCGTGGGTCCCCGCTGCAAGAAGATCGATGAGGCGGGTGATGTGCGTGAAGCGGCGCTCAAGCTCGATGCCCACCACTATGACGTCGTCATTCTCGACAATGTGATGCCGGGCCGAAATGGTGTCGACTGGCTGGCCGAGCAACGCGATGTCGGCTTTTTCTCCGACGCGATCCTGATGACGGCATTTGCCGATCTGGAAACCGCGATCCAGGCGCTGCGCGCCGGCGCCGTCGATTTCGTGCTCAAGCCGTTTCGCTCGAACCAGATCCTCAACGCGATTTCCCGCTGCCTGGAACGCCGCCGGTTGCAGCGTGAAAATCACGTCCTGCGCTATGAACTCACCGCTGCGTCCGATCATCTTTTGCTGCGCGACCGCCTGATCGGCAAGTCGCCATCGATTGCCAAAGTACGAGAAGCCATATCGCGGGTTTCCGCCGTGCCGACATCGGTGCTGATCTGCGGGGAATCGGGGACCGGCAAGGAAGTTGCCGCACGCTCGATCCATGAATTGTCGGACCGTGCCGGCAAGCCGTTCGTTCCGGTCAATTGTGCCGCCATTCCCGCCGACATGATCGAGGCTGAGCTGTTTGGTCACGTCCGCGGTGCGTTCACCGGCGCCAACGCATCGCGCGAAGGCCTGTTCCTGCATGCCCATGGCGGCACCCTGTTTCTCGACGAAATCGGTGATATGCCGCTGCCGGTTCAGGCCAAGCTGCTGCGCGCCATCGAAGAGCGCAAGGTGCGGCCTGTCGGATCGGAGCGCGAAGCCTCGGTCGATCTGCGGTTCATCTTCGCGACAAATGCCGATCTTGAAGAAAAGGTCGCGGACGGAAGCTTCCGGTCCGACCTGTTCTACCGCATCAATGTGATGCGCATCGACATGCCGAAACTGGCGGACCGGGTTGATGATGTCATCGAACTTGCCGGGCTTTTTGTCGAGAGGCTGTCGCGCCAGCTCGGCTTGCCCAAGGTCGAGCCGGACGAGGCGGCGATATCGGCGATGCGGGCCTATTCATGGCCGGGCAATGTCCGCGAATTGCGCAACCTGGTCGAGCGCTCCCTCATTCTCGGCGAGTTTCCCGACACCATCGGGCCTGGATCGGGAACTGCCGACATTGCAGCCGGCACGCTTGCCGACGTCGAGCGAACCCATATCCTTGCGGTTCTTGAGGAGGCCGGCGGCAACCAGGCGGAAGCGGCGCGCAAGCTCGGCATTTCGCGCAAGACGATCGAACGAAAGCTGGCGGTCTGGAGAAGCCAGTGACCCCGGAACGGCAATCCCCGCCGGGAGGGTGGTCGATCAGGCATCGCCTGCTGGCCATCGCGCTGCTGCCGATGCTTGTCATCCTTCCAGTTCTGCTCGGCGCGACCATGTGGCGCTGGAACTCGAAATTCGATGCGGCGCTGATCTCGAAGGTCAACGGCGACCTCACCATCGCGCATCAGTATCTCACCCAGCTGCTCGTCAACACCGGCGATCACATCACAGCCCTTGGGCAATCCGTCACATTCGCCGAAAGCCTGGCATCGGCCGGGCCGGAAGCGATCACCAGGCTTCTGTCCGATACCGCAATGACGCGCAATCTCGATTTCCTCTATCTGACGGATGGTGACGGCCATCTCGTCGCCGCGGCGGACGGTCGAGGGCCGCCGCTCAGCGATGTTGCTGCGCCGGTGTTTGCCTCGGCCCGCGAAGGTGACCCGCTGACAGCGATCGATATTCTGACCGCCGCGGAGCTTGCCGCGATCGATCCGGCACTGGCCGAGCGCGCGGCCTTCTCGCTGATCCCCACGCCCAATGCAGCGCCGAAGACCGATGCCGAAAGCACCAGTGGCATGGTCGTCCATTCCGCAAGTCCCGTCGCCTTGCCCGATGGAAGGCGCGGCGTACTGGTCGGCGGCATCCTGCTCAACCGCAATCTCGATTTCATCGACACCATCAATGACCTGGTCTACCAGGAGGCAAGCCTTCCGGAAGGAAGCCGGGGCACGGCGACGCTGTTTCTCGATGATGTGCGCGTGAGCACCAATGTGCGGCTCTTCGAGGGCAGCCGGGCGCTCGGCACCAGGGTGTCCGAAATCGTCCGTGCGACGGTGCTGGGGCAGGGCAGAACCTGGCTCGACCGGGCCTTTGTTGTCAATGACTGGTACATTTCAGCCTACGAGCCAATTCTCGACAGCCGTGGAGAGCGGGTCGGCATGCTTTATGTCGGCTTTCTCGAAGCGCCGTTCCGCCAGTCGAAGCTCGCGACGCTGATTGCCATCTGTGCCGCCTTTCTGGCTGTCACTGTGTTCAGCATTCCGTTGTTTCTCAAATGGGCGGGCAGCATCTTCCGGCCGCTCGAGAAGATTGTCGAAACCATTGGAGCGGTTGAAGACGGCGACATGGCCGCCCGCACCGGAACCCGGCCCGTCAACGACGAGATCGGCCGGGTGGCCACGCATCTCGATGGATTGCTGGATCGGATCGAGCAGCGCGAGGCCGAACTTCGTGCTTTCAACGAGGAACTCAACGACCGGGTCGAGGCGCGAACCTCGGAGCTGAAAGCCACCAACAAGCAGCTCGAGGACACCACCCGGCAACTTGTCATGTCCGAGAAACTTGCCGCGATCGGCGAGATCACGGCGAGCGTCGCCCACGAGATCAACAACCCGATCGCGGTCATCCAGGGCAATCTCGAAGTGTTGCGCGCCATCATCGGCGACAAGGCGAAGGATGCTGAAACCGAATTGCGGCTGATCGACGAGCAGACCGACCGGGTCAGCCAGATCGTCACCCGCCTGCTGCAGTTTGCCCGTCCGGACGAATTTTCGGGCGGCGAGACATCGAGCCTTCCCGGAGAAGCGGTCGAAAGCTGCATGCCGCTGATCCGCCACTTGCTCAACAAGAACGAAATCAGCTTCGAAGTCGAAGACCGGGCGTCGGTGCAGGTGGCGATCGGCAGGACCGAGCTGCAGCAGGTGCTGATCAACCTGATGGTCAACGCCATCCACGCCATGGCCGAGGGCGGTAGGCTGGCTGTGATGACCAGGGATTGTGCGCTCGACGGGCACAGCGGTGTGGAAATAACGGTCAGCGATACAGGGGCCGGGATCCAGCCGGACGAGATCAAGCGGATCTTCGACCCGTTCTACACGACCAAGAAAGGCAAGGGCACCGGTCTTGGCCTGTCGATCACGCAGATGCTGGTGGTGCGCCAGGGCGGAACGATTTCGGTTGAGAGCGAACCCGGCCAGGGAACGCGGTTTTTCATCCGGCTCCCGGCCGCGTGAGCGGAGAGACAATTTGACCCGGTTGCGACATTTTGGCCGGCCATTTTGACCCGAATGGGCGGTTCAGGCCGGAAACTCCCCTAAAATTCAGTGATATTGGCCTGGTTCCATCTGGCACGGCTTTTGCGATCTCATTCCCAGCCGGCGCGCATGGAGGTGTGCCGCCGGCATTTGACCCGGCAGGCCGATGCCTCCGGTGTTTGCGCCCAGGCGCTCAATGGGGAGGGAAGTTCTTCAATGTTTGACAGTTTGAAAAAGGAACACATCGTCGCGTCCGACGGTTTCAACCGCTGGAAGGTTCCGCCAGCTTCGATCGCGATCCACCTGTGTATCGGTTCGGTCTATGCGTGGAGTATTTTCAATCCGCGCCTGACCAAGGAATTCGGCGTCGTCGCCGCATCGTCGGGCGACTGGGCTTTGCCGTCGGTCGTCTGGATCTTTTCCGTGGCCATCGTTTTCTTGGGCCTTGCGGCTGCCTTTGGCGGCAAGTGGCTTGAGGAAGTCGGCCCGCGCATGGTCGGTGTGGTTGCCGCGATCTGCTGGGGCGGCGGGTTTCTGATCGGCGGCCTCGGCATCATGACCCATCAGCTTTGGCTGTTGTATCTCGGCTATGGCGTGCTTGGCGGCGCCGGGCTGGGGCTTGGCTATGTCTCGCCGGTCTCGACCCTGATCCGCTGGTTCCCCGACCGCCGCGGCATGGCGACCGGCATGGCCATCATGGGCTTTGGCGGCGGCGCCATGATTGCAGCACCAATCAAGGAATGGCTGCTTGGTCTCTATTTCCAGGCCCCGACCTATCTCGGTCTCGAAAGCGCCGTCAACCTGGTGACCGAGGGCGGCAAGCGCATGGCCGAGGTCAACGGCCAGATGGTTGAAGTCGTCGTCGCCACCGCCAAGCAGCTGGCCTCGTCGCCGGTTCCGCTGGAAGAGGGTGTCTACGTGGTGGGAACCGGTAACACCGGTGCTGCCTCGACCTTCATCACCCTGGGCATCGTCTACTTCGTTGTCATGATGATTGCGGCCTTCTCCTATCGCGTTCCGCGCGAAGGCTGGCTTCCTGCCGGCTGGACCCCGCCTGCGCCCGCAGCCAACAAGATGATCACCCATGCCCATGTCCACATTGACCAGGCGCTCAAGACACCGCAGTTCTGGCTGCTGTGGATCGTTCTCTGCTTCAACGTGACCGCCGGTATCGGCGTTATCGGTGTGGCCAAGACCATGATGAGCGACATCTTCGGCACCACATTGCCGCTGATCGTCAACTCGGCCTTTGCCGCGACCTACGTGTTCATGATCTCGGTGTTCAACATGGTCGGCCGCTTCTTCTGGGCGTCCACGTCGGACTTCATCGGGCGCAAGAACACCTATCACATCTTCTTTGTGCTCGGGATCCTGCTCTACATCTCGATCCCGTTCGCGGCCGGACAGGTTTCTGTCAATCCGGCAGTGACCTGGCTGGTGATGTTCTACGCGGCGACGATGATCATCTTCACCATGTATGGCGGCGGCTTTGCCACGATCCCTGCCTACCTGGCCGATATCTTCGGCACCAAATATGTCGGCGGCATCCACGGACGCCTGCTGACAGCCTGGAGTACGGCTGGTGTGCTGGGACCGCTCGCCATCACCAAGCTGCGTGAAGCCTCGGTCGGCAATTCGATCGCCGATCTCGCCTCCAAGGTGGATCCGGCGGCCTTCACGGCCAAGTTCGGTGCCGGCGTCGATCAGCTCAACGAGCTGGTGGCGGCCAAGACCGTGACCATCGCCCGGCTGATGGAAATCGCGCCTGCCGGCACGGTGGACCCGACATCGAGCCTCTACAACACCACCATGTATGCCATGGCGGCGTTGCTGGTGATCGCGTTGATCTGCAACTCGCTGGTCAAGCCGGTGCATGAGAGCCATCACATGGCACCCGCTGACGCGGCGCCGTCCAAGGCCTGACAAGCAACTCTCCCCGCAGCCGGTTTTAGCTGCGGGGAGTTTTTATTTCTGTTCCGGAAAGAAGTGCGCCTTGTGCTCCTGGGCCACGGTCGAAATGTAATCGGCCACGGTTCGCACCCGCGCCAGGTCGCGCGCCGATTCATGATAGACCATGAAATAGGACCGCCCGATGCGATGCTCCGGCAGCACCCGGATCAGCTCCGGATCAAGCCCGGCGATATAATCATGCAGCACCGCGATGCCCGCGCCCGAGCGCACTGCTTCGGTCTGTCCGGTGGCGCTGGAAATCTCGAACTGCGCCGTCCAGTTGCGCAGGATCTCGCGGGTGAACTGCAGCGACGGTGAGAAGATCAGGTCTTCCACATAGCTGATCAGGCGATGGCCCTTGAGGTCGTCCGCGCTATCGGGCGTCCCGTGCTCGTCGAGATAGGCCCTTGAGGCGTAGAGCGACAGCGAGTAGTCGACCAGCTTGCGCGCCACCAGCCGGCCCTCGGCCGGTCGCTCGACGGTAATGGCGATATCCGCCTCGCGTTGCGGCAGTGAAAAGCTGCGCGGCACCGGGACCAGCTGCAGTCTGAGATCGGGATGCCGGGCGATAAGCGCCCCGAGCCGCGGCGCCAGGAACGAAACCCCGAAACCGTCCGGCGCACCGATCCGCACCGTGCCTGAAATGGCGCTGTCGGTGCGGCCGAGATTGGCCTGCGCCGCCAGCATTTCGGCTTCCATCCGCTCGGCATGAACCAGGAAGGCTTCGCCTTCGCCGGTCAGCCCGCAGCCATTGGTGCGGCGGACCACCAGTTGCGCGCCGAGCGCGGTCTCAAGCGACGTGATCCGCCGTGCGGCGGTGGCGTGGTTGATCCCCAGCCGCCGGGCGGCGGCGAGGATCTGTCCGGACCGGGCGACAGCAAGAAAGACCCTGATGTCATCCCAGTTCATCGGCAATTACCCGAACACCACTGTCTTGTGGCCATTGAGCATGACGCGCGATTCAACGTGCATCTTCACCGCCCGCGCCAAAACGCGTGCCTCGATGTCACGGCCGGCGGCAACAAAATCATCCGCCGTCATCGCGTGGCTGACGCGCTCGGTTTCCTGCTCGATGATCGGGCCTTCATCGAGATCGGCGGTGACGTAGTGCGCGGTGGCGCCGATCAGCTTGACGCCGCGTTCATGCGCCTGGTGATAGGGCTTGGCGCCCTTGAAGCTCGGCAGGAACGAGTGGTGGATGTTGATCACCTTGCCGAACAGGCGGCGCGAGAGCTTGTCGGAGAGCACCTGCATGTAGCGCGCCAGGATCACCAGGTCGGCGCCGCTCTTGGTGGCGAGCTCAAGCAGCTTTTCTTCCTGTGCGTCCTTGGTGTCCTTGGTCACCGGCCAGTAGTGGAAGGGAATGCCTTCGATTTCCGCGGTCCTGCGGCTGTCCTCGTGATTGGAGACGATGGCCACCACCTCGGCATCAAGCCAGCCGACCCGGATCTGGTAGAGCAGGTGCAGCATCGCATGGTCGAACTTCGACACCATGATGATGATCTTCGGACGCTTGGCGACCGTGTTGATGTCGAGCCGCAGTTCAAACCGCGCTACTGGTGCCTGCAGCGCTCGCTTCACCGCCTGGGCGTCAACGCCCTCCGGTGTCTCGATCGCAATCCGCATGAAGAACCGGTTGGTCTGGCGATCCCAGAACTGGCTGGATTCAGCGATATTGGCACCGATCGCGGCGAGCTCGGTGGTGATCGCTGCGACAATGCCCGGCTGGTCAGCGCAGGCGATGGTGATGACAAAATGCGGATGCGCCATGACAGTCTCCGGTTGGTGATGGCCCCGAATGCCGACCTTCAACCTGCCGTTTGAAGCATCCTCCCGGGGCGGTCAAGCCCGTCCCGGGATTGGGTGTCTGGCGGTTCAGCCGTGGGCAATCATTACATGCCGCACTGCGGTATAATCCTCAAGGGCGTAAAGCGACATGTCCTTGCCATAGCCCGACTGCTTGATGCCGCCATGCGGCATCTCGTTGACCAGCATGAAGTGGGTGTTGATCCAGGTGCAGCCATACTGCAGCCGCGAGGCACAGGTCATCGCCTTGGAGATATCCTTGGTCCAGACCGAGGAGGCTAGGCCGTATTCGGAATCATTGGCCCAGGTGACGGCTTCCTCTGCTTCGGTGAACCGGGTCACCGACACCACCGGGCCGAACACCTCGCGGCGGACGATCTCGTCGGACTGCAAGGCGCCTGCGATCAGTGTCGGCTGATAATAGAAGCCGTTGCCGTCGCCGGGCTTGCCGCCGGTGGTGACTTCCATGTGCTTCATCTCGGTGGCGCGCTCGACGAAGCTTGCCACCCGGTCGCGCTGCCGCTTGGAGATCAGCGGGCCGATCTCGTTGTCGGCATCATTGGCCTGGTCATACTTGATGGTCGACACCGCGCTCGACAGGTTGGCGACCAGCTTGTCGTAGATCTTCGGGCCGGCATAGATCCGGCACGCTGCGGTGCAGTCCTGGCCGGCATTGTAGTAACCGAAGGCGCGCAGGCCTTCGACAACGGCATCGAGGTCGGCGTCGTCAAAGACGATG
>Ga0189291_100127_pt1 | contig 72042 bp, 59 predicted proteins | sample UW1redminimetaG_FD_130331 | JGI IMG/M metagenome (GOLD analysis project Ga0189291, IMG submission 130331) | Marine microbial communities from the Costa Rica Dome - UW179B-red mini metaG | ecosystem: Environmental > Aquatic > Marine > Oceanic > Photic zone | place: Costa Rica: the Eastern Pacific...
GCCTTCATCAGGCCGATGTTGCCTTCCTGGATAAGGTCGAGGAACTGCAGGCCGCGGTTGGTGTATTTTTTCGCAATGGAAATCACCAGGCGCAGGTTGGCCTCCACCATTTCTTTCTTGGCGCGGCGTGACTTGGCTTCACCAATGGACATGCCACGGTTGATTTCCTTGATCTCGGCGACGGTCAGACCGCTTTCTTCTTCCATGGCCTGCAGCTTGCGCTGCGTGCGATGGACTTCGTCGGCGATATCTTTCAGACGCGCGACCCAAGGCTCTTTGCCCTTGGCGAACTGGTTCATCCACTTCTCATCGACTTCGCTACCCGGGAATGTGGTCACGAAGGTCTTGCGAGGCATGCCGGCGGAGCGCACACACAGGGCCATGATGGCACGCTCGTGGCGTCGTACACGGAACAGTGCGGCGCGGGCCTGGTTGACCAGTACTTCAAACAGCTTGGGTGTCAGTTTGAAGGTCTTGAACATGTCACCCAGTTTGTCCAGCTCGGCCAGCGACTTTTTGTGAGTGCGGCCATGTTTGCCGATCAGCTTCTCGGTGAGTTCATATTGCGTGCGCAGATCAGTGAAGCGCAGACGTGCCTCTTCCGGATCAGGACCGGAGGTGGTTTCTTCATCGTCAGTGGCATCAATAACGGAATCGTCGTCGTCATCATTGCTGCTGGTATCGGGGCTGGTGTCATCGCTGTCCGCCGAAGCCGGCAGTTCCGGGTCGTCAACCTCCAGGTAGCCAGTGATCACATCGGTCAGGCGGCGCTCTTCGGCAGTGACCTGGTCGTATTCGTTCAGCACATGGGCAACGGTGCCCGGGAAGCTGGACATGGACTTCATCAGCTCGCGCAGGCCTTCTTCAATGCGCTTGGCGATGACAATCTCGCCTTCGCGGGTCAGCAGTTCCACGGTACCCATTTCGCGCATGTACATGCGCACCGGGTCGGTGGTACGGCCAGCCTCGTTCTCGACGGCCGCCAGCGCTGCCGCTGCTTCTGCGGCGGCAAGCTCGTCGGTGCCACTTTCGTCGCCATCGTTCAGCAGCAGCGTATCGGCATCGGGTGCGGTCTCAAACACCTTGATGCCCATATCGTTGATCATCTGAATGATGTCTTCGACCTGATCCGGGTCCGAAATGGATTCGGGCAGGTGATCGTTGACTTCAGAGTAGGTCAGATAACCCTGCTCTTTGCCTTTGGCAATAAGGGCTTTTAAGCCGGATTGAGGTGAACTCAGGCGCGAATCAGACATAGCTTCCCATTCGGTTTAGAAATAACCGCTTCGAAAATAAAAATCAGCCGGGCATTATAGCCCTTGTGCTGGATGGTTTCCAGTGACAGTCAGTCACCAGGGTCCTCGTTTTTTACTGACCGTAAACGTGGTTTCAGTTGTTCAAGCAACTGGCGGCGCTGTTGGTGTTTATCGGCTTCGTGCCGTAATTGTCGCAGGACAAAGCGAAATTCCTCGGCGCGACCCGCTGCCGGGGTGATTCTTTCGTTCTTTAGCAGTTGTGTCAGGCGTTTGCCCGGCGGTGTGCCATAACAATGGCCCAGTAGTGCGTAAGTGGTAATATCGGGGTCGGATTGCGCAAATTCAAGTAGTTCCAGCAATAAATCTACATCCGGGTCCTGCAGATCGCGCAGTGCGCGCAGATCTCCCTCCACCGAGGCGGCCAGCGCTGGCTGGTGCAGAAGCAGCTCAATGGCGATCAGACCGGCGGGTTTGCTGACGCGTTTGCCCCTGGCTGCGGTTTCCGTGCCCTGTTCAGTGGGTCGTTGACGATTCGCCCTGGTGGCACTGCCGGTGCCGGGAGGGGGTTGGTCCCAGTCGGGCGGCCCGTCGGCGGGCAGGCCCGGTTCCTGGGGCTGGGGTGCCGCGGCAGGTGTCTCTTGCAGCAGCCTGTCGATGGTATCGCGCTGGCTGCCGGTAATCTGCGCCAGCTGATCCAGCATCAATTGCTGAAACAGGCCGCGCGGCAACAATTTGATCAGCGGGATACTCTGGCTGAACAGGCGCGCCTTGCCATCCATGGAAGTGGCATCAATGTCCTGCTGCATATGTTCAAAAAAGTAGCCTGACAGCGAATTGGCCTTGTTCATGCGTGCCAGAAAGCCATCAGCGCCTTCCTTGCGCACCAGGGTGTCGGGATCTTCACCCTCGGGCAGGAACAGGAAGCGGATCTGGCGGCCATCGGTCATTACCGGCAGGGACGCCTGCAGGGCCCGCCAGGCGGCCGTGCGTCCAGCGTTGTCGCCGTCAAAACAGAAAATCACCTCTGGCACCAGGCGGAACAGTTTTTCCAGGTGGCTGGTATTGGTGGCCGTGCCCAGGGTGGCGACCGCAAAGCTGATACCGTGCTGCGCCAGCGCCACCACGTCCATGTAACCTTCAACTATGACAAAGCGTTCCGGTTTGCGCTCGGCCTTGCGGGCCTCATACAGCCCATACAGCTCGCGGCCCTTGTGATAGACCGGGGTTTCCGGTGAGTTCAGGTACTTGGGTTTGTCATCACCCAGCACCCGGCCGCCGAAGGCAATGACCCGGCCCCGGCTGTCGCGAATGGGGAACATGATGCGGTCGCGAAAGCGGTCATAGTGAGTGTCCTGGCCTTCCTGGCGCCTTTCCGTATCGCGGGCGATGATCAGGCCGGCCTTTTCCTGGATAGGGCGTTTGACCTTGTAGTTGTCCAGGTGTTTGAGCAGGTTGTCCCAGCCCGGTGGCGCCAGTCCGATGGCGAAGCGCTTGGCGACCTCACCCGTCAGTCCGCGGGATTTCAGATAGGCCACGGCACGGGTACGCGAGGGGTGCTGACGCAGTTGTTTCTGGTAATACAGGTTGGCCTGCTCCAGGGCGGTCAGCAGTTCGTTGTTTTCACTGCTGCGCTGCTGGCCTGCCGGTGAGCGTTCTTCGCGGGGTACTGACAGGCCGCAGTCGGCGGCCAGGGTTTCCACGGCTTCCGGGAACTCTTTGTGATCAAAGTTCATCACAAAACCCAACGCGTTACCGGCGGCGCCACAGCCAAAGCAGTAGTAGAACTGCTTTTCTGGCTCTACGCTGAAAGAGGGCGTTTTTTCCTGGTGAAACGGGCAGCAGGCGGAGTAGTTTTTGCCGGTTTTGCGCAGCTTGACGCGCTTGTCGATGACATCAACGATGTCGACCCGGCTGAGCAGGTCGTCGATGAAATTCTGCGGAATCAGACCAGCCATGGATGGTGCACCCGGTAATAAACGGTGGTCAACTTAGTGTAGCAAATTGCAGAGGCAAACCAACGCGGTGCAGCAGCAGGAGGGTTGCCGCCGGAGTCACCGGGAAGGCGTCAGGCCTGACCGAGTTTTTTCTTGATCAGCTGGCCAACGGCGCCCATGTCGGCCCGTCCGGCCATCTGCGGTTTCACCGCAGCCATGACCTTGCCCATGTCCTGCACACTGCTGGCGCCGGTGTCGGCCAATGCCTGGGAGACAATGGCGTCAATCTCGGCATCTGACAGCGGTTGCGGCATGAAGGTCTGCAACACGTCGATTTCGGCCTGCTCGATGTCGGCCAGGTCATTGCGACCGGCGCTTTCGTACTGCCGAATGGATTCGCGGCGTTGCTTGATCATCTTTTCCAGGATGCTCAACACACGGGCATCGTCGGGCTCGATGCGTTCATCTACTTCGATGCGCTTCACTTCCGCCAGTGCCAGGCGCACAGTACCCAGGCGAGCCTTGTCTTTCGCTCGCATGGCATCTTTCATCGCTTCTGTGAGTTGAAGCTTTAATGCGCTATCGGCCATAGGGGCACCCAGGATCAGCGGGCACAGGCCCGGCGACATCCAGTTTCAGTTTGGCAATCGTGAACAATCAGTAGAAGCGCTTGGTCTTCTTGTTGTCGCGTGACAGCTTTTTCAGGTGACGCTTGACCGCAGCAGCAGCCTTGCGCTTACGGGCAGCAGTCGGCTTTTCGTAGAATTCCTTGCGACGGACTTCGGCCAGAACGCCAGCTTTTTCGCAGGATCGCTTGAAGCGACGCAGAGCCACGTCAAACGGCTCGTTTTCTTTCAGTTTTACCATTGGCATAGTGCAGAGACACCTTTGCATTCAATTTAAAAGGGCGCACATGTTAATGCGGCGCGATGAAAAATGCAAAAGTTATATTGCCAAAAACGGGCAATACTGGCTAATCGCCGGGGGCTACCGTATTATTCACGTCTTTTTGCGCCTCCGCGGCTTCGCGGCTTCGCGGCTCTGAGCCGGACGTTTACGGGGTCGGGTGCTGGATTATACAGGTAAGGCAGGTTTATGCGGGTACTGGGCTTGGAAACATCCTGTGATGAGACCGGGGTGGCGATTTACGACAGCGAGCAGGGTTTGCTGGGCGATGCGCTCTACAGCCAGGTTGACATGCATGCAGAGTATGGCGGCGTGATTCCGGAGCTGGCCTCACGTGACCATATCCGTAAAACGCTGCCGATGATCCGGCAGTTGCTGGCGGACCGGCAGATAGCGGCATCGTCGATTGACGGCATCGCCTATACGGCAGGGCCGGGTCTCATCGGTGCGCTGCTGGTGGGCGCGGCACTGGGACGATCGCTGGCCATGGCCTGGGACGTACCGGCAGTCGGCGTACATCATATGGAGGGCCACTTGCTGGCGCCCATGCTGGAGGCCAATCCGCCAGCGTTTCCGTTTGTCGCGCTATTGGTGTCCGGGGGACATACGCAGCTGGTGGCTGTGCAAGGTATTGGAGAGTACACGCTGTTGGGCGAGTCACTGGATGATGCGGCGGGCGAGGCATTTGACAAGGTGGCCAAGATGCTGGGTCTGTCCTACCCCGGGGGTCCCCGGGTGGCAAAGCTGGCAACCGCAGGTACCGCAGGCCGGTTTGTGTTTCCGCGGCCAATGACCAACCGCCCGGGCCTGGACTTCAGTTTCAGCGGTCTGAAAACCTTCGTTCGCAATACGCTGGCAGAGCTTGACGAGGCTGCAGCCGATGGCATCAGTGAGCAGGACAAAGCCGATGTGGCGCTGGCCTTTGAGGAGGCGGTGGTGCAGACGCTGGTTATCAAGTGTAGGCGAGCCCTGCAGCAGACCGGCTTGCGCCGCCTGATCATTGCCGGTGGGGTGAGTGCCAATACCCGACTGCGCGAAGGCCTGGAAGCCATGGTGCAGGCGCAACAAAGTCAATTGTTTTACGCCCAGCCCCGGTTCTGCACCGACAACGGTGCCATGATTGCCTACGCCGGTTGCCAGCGTCTGCTGGCCGGTCAGCGCGAAGGCCTTGCCATCAACGCCCGGCCGCGCTGGCCCATGGATACCTTACCGTCACTGCACAACCTGCACGGGGTCTGATTATGGATATTGTTTACATCAAAGAGCTGAAGATCCAGACCGTGATCGGTATTTACGACTGGGAGCGGGAAATCCGCCAGACCGTCAGCATCGATCTGGACATGGCGACCGACATCCGATCGGCAGCGGCGTCCGAGGACATCAGCAAAACCCTGGACTACAAGGCCGTGTCAAAGCGCCTGATTGCCTTTGTCGAGGCGGCCCAGTTTCTGCTGATTGAAACCATGGCGGAAGAAATCGCGGCCATTGTCTTGTCAGAGTTTCCGGTCAGCTGGCTGCGTTTGCGCCTGGGCAAACCGGGCGCGGTGACCGGTGCCCGGGATGTTGGCGTGATCATCGAGCGCGGGCAGCGTCCCGACCGTTTACCGCTGGACTGAGTTCGCCAGTGAAATCCGTGATCCTATTGGGATGGTGTTATGCCTTTTTTAACGCTGAGTCTGGGCAGTAATCAGCAGGCCGATGAGCATATCCGCGGTGCGCTGGATGCCCTGCAGGTGGCTTTCGGTGACATGCGCATTTCGTCGGTATTTGAAAGCAAGGCAGTGGGTTTTGACGGCAACAATTTTCTGAACATGGTGGTGGCGGTTGATACCGGGTTGCCACTGGCCGAGGTCAATGCCCGCATCAAGTCGCTGGAAGATGAACACGGCAGAATCAGGGGCGGGGCGCGGTTCAGCCCGCGAACCCTGGATATTGATATCCTGACCTACGGCGATTGTGTCGGAGACTATGACGGTGTGGTATTGCCGCGACCGGAGATCACCGAAAATGCCTATGTGCTGTGGCCGATGTCGCAGGTCTGTGGCAATTGTCGCGACCCGCACACCGGACTGTCATATGCGGCGCTGTGGCAGCAGTATGACAAGACCCGGCAGGTGCTGTGGCCTATCGACTTTGACTGGCAGGGGCGCCGGATCTCCAGCGCCCTTTAAACCAGGCGAGCAGCCGGGGTCAGCTCAGTTTTCTTCAACCGTCTTGGCGGCGGCTGCTTTTATCTCCGGGGCAGGCTCGCTGGTTTTCTGCAGAAACACACCAGGCCCTACCACCACCAGAATCGTTGCCAGACCGGCGAGCAGGCCTGTCCATGGATCAAACAGCGAGAATGCGATAGCCGTCAGTACCATGGCGCCGCGTTCGGTGCTGTCGGTGACGGTGGTCAGCGCCAGCGTCGCACAGGCAAACCCGGTCAACAGCAGAGTCACTGCCAGCGCGATGGGCAGCAGTGGCTGCAGCATAGTGACAATGGGCAGCACGATGAACAGCACCGGGAAGCCGTAGACATAGTACGCGGAAATGCCATCAAAGATGGAATCCATCTTGTCGCGACCGGTGACCCAGCGTTTGAGCACGATGACCTGGATGCCGGTCCACAACACACCCTGGGTGCCGAAGAATGGCGCCACCACGGCCATGATGGCATTGCGGATGCCGGTTGCCATGTGGGTGCGGTTGCCGTTGACATCCAGCTTCTCATCCTGGCGCAAGGGCTGCGCGTTCTTGATCATTTCGTTGCCGGTAACCACATCACCAAAAAACAGGATATAGGTAATAAAAGCCAGGGGCAGCGCGTTAACGAACATGGTGGCGCTGGGCCAGCCAATATTCAGTGGCGAGGCTTTTTCCCACATGGATGCCGCGTGGGTCGGCACATTCAGCAGGCCGGATTGAATATTGAACTGCATCTCACCGGTAATCAGGCCCACCACGGCAGCGACCACAAACGCGGGCAGCAAACCCAGGCCGGCTATCTTGGCCAGTATCGGCATTTGAGCTGCCTGGCGCTGGAAGGGTTTGGAGAAGGTCAGGAACATGCACAGCGCCAGCGCGGCAATCGCGGCGATGGGGGTGGAGTTCAGTGCGCTGGCCGCATCGTTCTGGTCAAAAATGCGCAGAAACGCCGCTACTGCAGCGCCGAGGATGATGCCGCCCTTGAGGACATTGGGCACCCAGGCTACCAGCCTGGCCCCCAGCCCGGTAATGCCGAGGAAGATAAGCAATGCCGCGAAATTGAGCGATAACGCGGTCATCAGCTGGAATTGTTCCTCCGGCGTATTGCCGCCCCCCAGCACAAAGGCAAAAATGAAGGGCAGGGCCGGAGTCAGCCAGCCGGGCGCCAGCGGGTCGCCGAAGATCATCCAGCCGGCAGAGATCAGCATGGTGTGGAACATGGCCATGGTGACTGCTTCTTCGAAGCTCAGGCCAAAGGAGGCGGTCATCACCGGCACCAGGGCCAGCCCGGTGGCGCCGGCGACACAGATACCCTGCAGAAACTCGGGCAGGGCAAAGCGCATGTGGACAAATGGAATGCGGAATACGAAGGGGCCCCACTTGATACCTGGCTGGATCTCTCCCTCTCGGCGTTTTGACAGCATAGTCTGAGTCTCTTTTATTTTATAGGTGTTATTGACGGACTCCCGAATCTTAACCAACAAGATCAGGCAGGGCAAAGGCTATTCGTCGTTATTTTGAATGCATTCATCATTTTTGCGGGTGGATTGGCATTAGCCCAGAGCGCGTCCGCCATCCACACGAATAGTCTGCCCTGTCATGTAACGGGCATCGCGTGCCAGAAACAGCACAGTGCGGGCGATATCGGCGGGTGTGCCAAGACGGGCCAGCGGTATGCCGGCCAGTATCCGGGCCTGCTCCTCATCCTGCGACGCGGAATTCCCGATATGCTCGGGCCACAGGATAGCGCCAGGTGACACAGCGTTGACACGTACGCGGGGTGCCAGTTCGCGCGCCAGTGACCGGGTCATGGCGCCCAGGGCCGCCTTGGCCATGGTATAGGCAGAAAAATCGGCCATGCCCCGATTGACATTGATATCAGTGAGGTTAACGATGCTGCCGCCGCTGACTGTCAGGGCAGTGGTCAGCTGCTGTGCCAGGAAAAGGCCGGCACGGGCATTGCTGTTCATCAGGTCCAGCCACTGCGCCTGGGTCAGCGAGGCCAGCGGTGTGGCGTAAAAACTGCTGGCATTGTTGACCAGTACGTCAATACGTTGGAAGCAGGACAGGGCCGCTTCGCCCAGTGTCGACAGTGCCTGCTCGTCATTGAGGTCGGCGGTGAGAACCGCGCAGCTGTGAGCGCGGCTGGCATTTAGCCGGGCTGCCAGAGCATCGGCTTCCTGTCGGGAGTGATGACAGTGAATGATGACGCGATAACCGGCCTGATGGAAAGTGCTGGCGATCTCGGCGCCGATGCGCCGGGCGCCGCCGGTAATAAATGCCGCTGGCCGCTGCTTCATATCGATCATGAGTCTGACCTCAGTCTGGTCAGGGTATCCCTGATCCGGCCCAGTCGGGCCTGGTGCAGCATATTGCGGATCTTTTCGCCGGCGTCCGGACCCGGCGTGACCGGTTTGTCCTGCAACAGGGCAGGCACGTCAATCTCATCAGCGGCGAGAAAACATTGCCAAAGCATATTCGCCTGTGGGTAAGGTTGATCTTCCAGGCCGGTGCGGCCGCGCGCATCGGCTTCGCAGACCTGCAAAAATTTATGCAGGCGCTGCGGACGGCGAAAGGCATCCAGGCCCTCCAGCGTTTTTAGTACGGTGGCCGGTTTAAGTATCTGCATCTGGTGACAGTGGGTGTGGTACTGACAGCTGAGTCTGGCCAGGTCCGCGCATTCTGTGGGTACGCGCAAGCGCTGACAGACCCCGGCAATCAGCTTGATGCCGCTGTGCTCGTGTGCGATATGTTGCGGCCAATTCTCACGGGGTGTGAGCCCCTTGCCGACATCGTGCATCAGTGCGGCGAAGCGCACGGCCAGATCGTTGCTGAGCAGGCAGGCCTGTTGCAGGCTCATCAGCGTGTGGGTGCCGGTATCGATCTCGGGATGCCACCGGGCCGGCTGGGGCACGCCGAACAGCTGGTCGACCTCGGGCAGCAGTACCGCCAGGGCGCCGCAGTCGCGCAGTACCTGGATAAATACCTGTGCCTGGTCTGTCAGCAGGGCCTTGTCGAACTCGCGCCAGACGCGTTCGGCGACCAGCTCCCTGAGTTCACCGCTGTCGCTCATGGCTTGCATCAGCGCCTGTGTTTCCGGCGCGATGGTAAATCCCTGGTCGGCAAAACGTGCCGCAAAACGGGCAACCCTCAGTACGCGCAAAGGATCTTCGGCAAAGGCTGGCGAGACGTGGCGCAATACCCGATTGTGCAGATCGCTGACCCCGCCCCAGGGATCAACGAGGTTGCCCTCGGCATCCCGGGCAATGGCATTGATGGTCAGGTCGCGGCGCTGGAGGTCCTCTTCAAGCGTTACATCGGGCGTGGCGTACACCGTAAAACCCTTGTAGCCGGTGCCCGATTTGCGCTCGGTACGCGCCAGCGCATACTCTTCTTTGGTGGTGGGATGCAGGAATACCGGGAAATCTTTGCCCACCGGAGTGAAGCCACTATCAAGCATGGCTTGCGGCGTGGCGCCCACGACCACCCAGTCGTGATCCGAGTCGGCAATGCCGAGCAGGTCGTCACGCACGGCGCCACCGACCAGATAGGTTGCGAACGAAGCGATGTCACCCGGGTGAGTTGTCATGCGGCTGAGTCTATCAGACGCTGAACAGTTTGTGATCTTCCAGGCGCATCATGGTCAACTCGCGGCCCCAGACGCATCCGGTGTCCAGCGCGTAAACCCGGTCGTGGCGGGTGACGCCCTGCAGGGCCGCCCAGTGACCAAACAGAATGCTGGTCTCACTGTTGGTGATCTGCTCGAATTCGAACCAGGGCCGGAACCCCTCGGGAGCCTCATTGACCCCCTCTTTGATCTGCAGATCAAGTTTGCCGTTCGCGCTACAAAAACGCATACGGGTCAGGTAGTTGGTAATCATGCGCAAGCGTTTGCGCCCGGTCAGCGTGTCCTTCCAGCGAGAGGGTTTGTCACCGTACATCTTATTGAGGAATTTGCGGAAGTCCGGCCCCCGGAGCGCAGCTTCAACCTCTGCCGACAGGGCCAGCGTGGTATGCAGATCCCATTGGGGCGGAACGCCGGCATGCACCATCAGGTAATTGTGAATGCCCTGAGAGCCCAGCACACTGTCATGGTGGGCCAGCGGTTTGTGGCGCAGCCAGTCGGCCAGCTCGCCGCAATCGGGCGCAGCCAGCAGCTCATCCAGCGTGTGCCGGCCATTGATGGTGTCCGGTGTGCACTGGTAATACAGGGCCAGAAAATGCAGGTCGTGATTGCCCAGCACCACGGTGGCTGATTCACCGATGTCGCGCAGGTACCTCAGCGTGTCCAGCGACTTGGGGCCGCGATTGATCAGGTCACCCACGCACCACAGCTCATCAGCGCCGGGCTGGAAGGCCACTGCTTTGAGGAGTTTACGCAAGGGTTTGTAGCACCCCTGGATGTCGCCAATTGCATAGGTTGCCATCAGTGTACCGAGTGAGGTCGTGAAAGCAGAAAGGCCGGTATGTCCGCCTCGAATCGGCTGCCGTCCGGCCTGGCCATGCTGTAACTGCCCTGCATGGTACCAAATTCAGTGGTAAGCACGGCACCACTGGTATAAACAAATTTCTGGCCCGGTTCGATCAGCGGTTGCAGCCCCACCACGCCTTCCCCGCGAACTTCCTCGACCTGATCGTTGTCGTCGGTGATGATCCAGTGGCGAGACAGCAGTTTGACTGCCTCGGCGCCACGATTCTCGATGCCGATGGTATAGGCAAAGGCGTAGCGGTCGCTGTCCGGGTCAGACTGATCGTTAAGGTATTGGGTCTCGACGGATATATCGATGTCGTGCTCAGTCATCGACTACTGCTCCTTGCGTGCGGCACTCAGGGTATTGCTCAGATTGACATAGTCTGCAAGGTTCAGGTTTTCAGGTCGCAGACTCAGGTCTATCGGCAGATCCTCCGGGTTGATGTCAGTGATCAGGGGTTTCAGGCAATTTCTCAGGGTTTTGCGCCGCTGTGAAAAAGCCGTTCGCACCACATCCTGCAACAGTGAGGTATCGGTTGCAACGAGTTTCTGTTCGCGGTGCGGCGTCAATCGTACGATGGCCGATGTGACTTTGGGTTGTGGGTGGAACGCGCCGGGTGGCACATCAAACAGATGATCCACCTGGCAATAATACTGAGCCATAATGCCCAAACGTCCATAATTGTCATCACCCACCTGCGCGGCCAGGCGTTGCACGACTTCCAGCTGCAGCATGAATGTCATTTCATGGATCAGCGACTGGTATTTAAGCAGGTGAAAGATGCAGGGCGTGGAAATATTGTAGGGCAGGTTGCCGACGATGCTCAGGCTACGGGGCGCGGTGGTCAGACCGGCCAGATCAAATTTCAGGACATCCGACTGGTGCAGCCGGAAGGTTTCCACATCGGCAAATCGCGACTGCAGCCACGCGGCAAGGTCGCGGTCAAGTTCGATGGCATCCAGACGCGCCCCGCTGGCGAGCAGGGGAGTGGTAATGGCACCCTGGCCCGGTCCGATTTCCACAATATGTTCACCCTGTTTCGGGTTGATGGCGGCGACGATACGGCGAATGATGTTGTCGTCCTGCAGAAAATTCTGACCAAAGCGTTTGCGGGCCCTGTGGTCGGGCAAGGCTATGGACTTGCCGGTATCGTATTGCGACATAGTGTGTCTCTTGGTGGTTCGCTAATCGGTATGCCGGATCATGGATCGGGTGCCTGATGTCGGCGTCTGGCCATCAGACAGGCGGTTTCAATGGCATTGAGCAGACTGCCACCATCGGCAGTGCCGGTCGCGGCCAGGTCCAGTGCGGTGCCATGATCGACAGACGTGCGAATGATGGGCAGCCCCAGTGTGATGTTGCTGGCGCGGCCAAAACCCTTGTATTTCAGCACCGGCAGTCCCTGGTCGTGATACATGGCCAGCACCGCGTCACACTGGGACAGGTACTTGTCGGTAAACAGGGTGTCGGCGGGTAGCGGGCCGATCAGTTGCATGCCCTGTTCACGAAACGCATGCAGAACTGGTTCGATGACATCAATTTCTTCCCGGCCCAGATGGCCATTTTCCCCGGCATGCGGGTTCAGGCCACAGACCAGGATGCGCGGAGTGTTGATGCCAAATTTACTGTGCAGGTCAGCATGCAGGATGCTGATGATGTTACGCAACAAGGGTGCGGTGATGGCGTCGGCAACATCTCGCAGGGGCAGATGGGTCGTGGCCAGGGCCACACGCAGGCCCTGCGTTGCCAGCATCATGACAGTCAGGTCGACATGGCAGAATTCGGCCAGGAATTCAGTGTGGCCGGAAAACGGAATGCCCGCATCGTTAATGATACCTTTGTGTACAGGTGCGGTCACCATGGCCTGCACATCACCGTCCACACAGGCCTGCGCGGCGCTGCGCAGGGTCTGCAATACATAGGCAGCGTTGCTGGTGTCCAGTTTGCCGGCGATACAGGGCGCTGTCAGCGCCACCGGTAATACATTGATGTGCGAGTTGGCGCGTTTGGCGGCTTCACCGGGTTGCCATAAGGAGGTGGTCAGCGGCAGGCCCAGCGCCAGCGCGCGTTGGGCCAGCAGATCGGGATCGGCGACAGCGATCAGCTCGCAATCGGCGGGCAGCCGATTGACGTCCTGGATCAGCTGTACCAGCAGATCCGGGCCAATACCGGCCGGCTCGCCGGGCGTGACAGCCAATTGCAATGCCATAATGAGTGCCGTTTGCGTTGGAGATAATGAGCCAGCTACATCAATTGAGGATCTTGACGTAGGCCTCATCGCGGATCTCGAGCATCCAGTTTTCCAGCTCGACGTCGAATTTGCGATTGCGCAGCGCATTGGTAGCCTGCTGGCGCCGATACTCGCGGCTCAGGTCCTGCTCGCGGCGCCCGGTCACTTCGGCGACGTGCCAGCCGAAGCTGGTTCGGAATGGCTCGCTGAGCTCGCCAATCTCCAGATCGCGCACGACTTCCTCGAACTCTGGTGGCATGCCGCCGTCACTGACCCAGCCCAGGTCGCCACCGGCAACCACCGATTGTGTGTCGTCTGATAGCTGGCGGGCGACTATATTAAAATCTTCGCCACCGCTGATGCGTTCATAAACTTCCTGCGCGAGACGCCGAGCCTGATCTTCGGTGCGGATTTCATTGGGGGCAATCAGCACGTGACGGGCCTCGGTCTGTTTCACCAGACGATTGGAGTCGCCACGCACGTCGCTGAGCTTGATCAGATGAAAGCCGTTGGAGCTGCGAATCGGGTCAGAGACTTCCCCAGTATCCATGTCCGGCACAATGTCGGCGAACAGAGTGGGTAGCCGGTCTGCTTTGCGCCAGCCCAGTTCGCCACCACTGACGGCAAACCCCTGGCTTGAGCCACTGGCATTCTGCTGCGCCTGCATGCGCACATCAGCAAAATCTCCGCCATCGCGGACCTGTTGCAGCAGGTCCCGGGCAAAAGCTTCCTTGGCGCGTTCGACGTCCGCGCTGTCAGTCGACAGTACCGGAATCAGAATCTGATCGACCAGGTAGTCCGGTGCCATCGCTTCACGGCCACTTTCCGAATTCAGGTAATTGTCGATTTCCTGGTCGGTGATGTTGATGCGACGATTGACCATGCCGCGCTGCACTTCGTTCACGGCCAGCTCTTTGCGGATGCGCTCCCGGGTGGTCAGGTAGACGCCCTGCGCTTCCAGTGCATCCACATACTGCTCAAAGGTCATATTATTCTGGTTGGCCATGTCGGTAATGACCCGGTTCAGGGTGTCATCGTCAAAACGGATGCCGACACGCTCGGCCAGCTGCAGTTGCAGACTTTCGATTATCAGGTTCTCCATCACCTGCTCGCGCAACTGGTTCGGCGGTGGCAGTTGCATGCCCATTTCCTGGGCCCGTTGCAGGACTTCCTGCAGGCGCTGCTCATATTCGCTTTGCAGAATGACCCCTTCGTCCACCAGCGCAATCACGCGATCGAGTACCTGTCGCTCGGCGGCAGCGGCATGGCCAGCCCCTGCGGCCACAACCAGCACCAGCGAGGCAACTGCGCACACGCTGACGGCTTTGCAGCCTGATAGAAATTGCCTGGTAAGCTTATTCATTTACGTCTTGCTCCTTAAAGCCGGGGATGCTGTTTCTGAGCAGGTTGCCCAGGCCACCGCCGGTCAGATCGCCCAGACCGTGCAATGACAGTTGAAAGAAAATGCCCCGGTTCTGCTTGGTGTTTTGCTCAAAAAACTCGTAGTCGTTGACCCAGTCGCGGGCGATGAGACGCATGGTTGCGCAACAGTTACTGTATTCGACCCCGCCAAAGGTTTCAAGGTTCCTGCTATTGCTGTGGTCGTAGTTCCATCGACCGAGCAGGCGCCAGTTATCGTTCAGCGGCCAGACCGCGGACAGGTCGGTCTGCTTGATGCGGGCGTCCAGCAGCGGCGGGGCGTCCAGAAACACATCGGTTCGTTCACGGTAACGAAATGCCGCGTTAAACAGGGCATCGTTGGCCGCCTGGTACTGCACGGCGATGCTGCCTTCATCAATATTGCTGTGTTCCTGATCCCACTGCAGGTCGGCGGTGAAGCGCAGGCTGGTGCTGGGCTGCATTACCGTCTCCAGTACCAGCGCCGAGCGCTCGGTGTCCAGCGGCTGCAATAACAGCCAGTTCTGCAGCGGGCTATTGAGCGACACCCGGCGATCCTCAAAGTAGTAAATCTGACCCACACTGAAACGGGCGCGCTCGATGCCGTTGCTGCCGATAAAACGGCTGGTCACCGCGGCGCTGATCTGGTTGGCATCGCCAACGCGGTCCGGACCACTGAAGCGGTCGTCACGAAACAGCTGGTTAAAATTGAAGTTCAGCTGCGCGGTATCAAACGTGGGTATGGCCTGCTGCTCGGCATACTCGCTGTAAAGGTAGTACAGGCGCGGCTCCAGCGTCTGCGTCATGCTATCGCCGGCAATGGCGACGGGGCGCTCGAAAATCAGGCCACTGTCCAGGCTGAACACGCCAATACCACGATCTGGCGTATCGTCCGTGCCGTTGGCCTGATCATCAAGATCCCAGCTGGCATAGCGGTAACGGGCTGTTGGCACCAAAAACCAGCCAGCACGGCGCACCGGCAGGCTGATGTAGGGTTCGGCGACAAAGCGCTCGCCGGTGGCCAGGGCGCCGCGATCAACCTGGTCGTCGGTCAGCAGCGAGGCATTGAGCGAGCGGTCAAACCTGACATGACTGGAATTGAAGCCATAACGCAGGCGCTCGCCAGTGCGATAGTTGCCCTGCAGGCTCAGTTCCGGCAGGCGATCAAAGGGTTTGTTGATATCGATTGAGGCAATGTAACTGTCGATGATTTCGATACGCTGCACCCGCGTATCGGCCCGCAGAGTGTCGTTCTGCCAGCTCAGTACACCTTCCTTGTTCAGGTGCGTGCGGCTTTCCAGGTTGAAGTCGCTGCTGCCCAGATCACGAAAATAGTCGGCATCACTGACCGCATTAAAATCGACAAAGGTTCGCCAGTTCCCGCCCAGCTGGCCCTCATGCTGCATGCCGGCAAACCATCGCTTTTCCCGCGGCGGCGTGTCGCTGCCTGGCACCTTGGCGCGTTCCGGGTCGAAAGTGCGGTCTTTGGGCAACAGCGCCAGATTGACAGTATTCATCGACCAGGACGCCAGATAGCGCAATTCGGCGCTGAGCATGGGGCCGCGCTTGGTGATGATGCGTGGTGTCAGCGTGGCATCATAGTGGGGTGCCAGATTAAAATAATACGGGACGGCCAGGTCGACACCGCCGTCGCGGCTGTTGCTTAGCGAGGGGGGCAGTACGCCGGAGACCCGCTGGTCGCTGATAGGAAACTGCAGGGTATAAGGATAATAGAACACCGGCACATCGCGGATGCGCAGGGTGACATCATTGGCATAACCGACGCCACGCTCATTGTCGAGGCGCAACCCCCTGGCCTGCATCACCCAGAACGGGTCCATGGGCTCGCAGCGACTGAATTCGCCGTTTTCCAGCGTCAGCATGCCGCTGTCACTGTTGTAGCTGAGCTGACTTGCCGACCCATGAATCTGGCTCTCATGGATCACATAGGATGCGCGTTCGACTTCGTTGACGCCGCTGTTCTGATCGATTCGTGCACCCTGGCCGGTGACCAGAAAGCCTGGCTCGCGGAACAGCACATCGCCCTGCAGGGTCAGGATATTGGTGGTTTCATCCAGATGCAGGCCCCGGTCGGCACTCAGGGTGCGATACCCTTGTTGCACGTTAACCTGACCGTCGACATACAGCTGGCTGGGTTCCGGCTGGCGCACCGGATCCGGCGTGTCAATCTCGGTGGGGGACAGGTCGGGATCCTGATCGGCAAATTCGCCTTCGCGGGGCGGCTCAACAAACATGCCGCAGCAGGCTGCAGGCATCTGTTCCTGTTGTTCTTCGCTGAGAGTTGCGCGCGTTTGCCAGTCTGTCAGAATGCCGGTGTCTTCCTGGGCGAAACCGGTCAGGGGCGATGCCAGTGCCGCCAGCAGCGTTGTCGCCAATGCCGGCCTGTGGTTCCGGCCGACGCTACCAGGCAGCGTTTTGCGCTTTGACGGAATCGCCCTGGCGAGCAAGGCAGATGATTTTATCGGCTGTGGCATTGGTGCAGGCGATCCGTGGCAATAGAATATGGGTCGGGCGAGTTAGCGGCAGTCTGGATGAACAGCGTCCGCATGATAATTCATTGAAGTTTTTATATAAAGCCAAACCCGGTGATGCTGGCCAGCCTGGCAGCCAGGCAGCACCGTTTGGCAATGTGGATGGAGCGTGGGCATGGGTGGCTTTTATGGATAGCGCAATGGCGCGTCAGCAGCAGTTGCAGGACTGGGCGCAAGGCGCCATCCGGCGCCAGTTTGGTATCGATCCGGGGGTGATCAGGGCCAGCGCGCTGGGCGGTGACGCCAGTTTTCGTCGCTATTTCCGGTTTGCGCCCGCCATCGCCAGCCAGGCCGGCGTGTTGCCTGCCAGTGTGATGCTGGTGGATGCTCCGCCGGCGCAGGAGAACAATCCGGCATTTTTGCGCGCCGCGGAGGAGTTTCGTGAGGCCGGCCTGTGCACGCCCGAGGTGTATGCCCATGACCTGGACCAGGGCTTCATGGTACTGGAGGATTTCGGCGATCAACTGATGCTGCCTTGCCTGCAGCAGGCGCAGGCTGCTGGCGATATCAGGCGGGTCGATGCTCTGTATGGGCACGCCATGGATGCCCTGCTGATGCTGCAGAGCGGTAACCGGCCATCATCGCTGCCGCCCTACGATCAGACCCTGTTGCACCGCGAGCTGACGCTGTTCAATGACTGGTTCTGCGGGGGAATGCTGGGCTGGCAGCTCAGCGCCGATGAGCAGGAACTGCTGGCGACGACCTGGCAGTTACTGGAGACATCTGCATTGACCCAGCCCCAGGTCCGTGTGCATCGGGACTACCATTCGCGCAACCTGATGGTGCGTCCGGGCCATGACGGTGAGCTGGATGAACATCAGGCGCCTGGCGTCATCGATTTTCAGGACGCGGTGATCGGTCCGGTCACCTATGACCTGGTCTCGTTGCTGCGCGACTGTTATATCGTCTGGCCACAGGCCGATGTGCAACGCTGGGCCAGCGGCTATCATGGCCGGGCTCAGGCGCAGGGTATCGTGCCGGCAGGCTACAAACTGGCTGATTTCATGCGCGATTTTGACCTGATGGGGCTGCAGCGGCATATCAAAGTGCTGGGCATTTTCTGCCGTCTGGCATTGCGAGACCACAAGCAGCGCTATCTGCTTGATCTGCCAGTGGTGATGGACTATGTGTGCCAGGTGGCTGCACGGCATTCATCCATGGCGCCTTTTCTGGCCTGGTTTCAGGCGGGTCCCCTGCCCAGCATGCAGAGCCGGCTGGCGGAGCTGAACGCATGAGGGCGATGATACTGGCGGCTGGATTGGGTAAACGTATGCTGCCGCTGACCGAGACGCTGCCCAAACCCTTGCTCAGTGTCGGTGGACGCAGCCTGATCGAGTGGCAGATCCGGCGGTTGCAGCAAGCGGGCGTGACCGAGGTGGTCATCAACCATCATCATCTGGGTGGTCAGATAGAGGCGGCGCTGGGCGACGGCAGTGCCCTGGGTGTGCATATCCGCTATTCCGCGGAGGCCGAGCGCCTGGAAACCGCCGGTGGCATTATCCGGGCCTTGCCCCTGCTGGCCGATGACAGCTTTATGGTGGTGAATGGCGATGTCTGGACCGATTTTGATTTCGCCACACTGCGGCCACTGGACCCGGCTCAGGCGCTGGCACACCTGGTCATGGTGCCCAATACTGCTCATCACCCTGAGGGTGACTACTTCCTCGACAATACCGGGCGGGTTCGCGAGAACGGGGCGCCCAGGCTGACCTACAGCGGTATCAGCGTACTGCATCGCACGCTGTTTGCGGGCTATCCCGACGCCTGGCAGCCACTGGCCCCCCTGCTTGTTAGTGCCATGAGAGCCAATCAGGTCAGTGGCGAGCGGCATGATGGTGACTGGCAGGATATCGGCACACCGGAAAAGCTGCGGGCGCTGGATGAACAATTACAGCGGCGCGAATGACTGTCGGCGCCAGTGCCAGGGCAAGAAAGCCACGCAATTTGTGTGAATTGACGTTAAAATGCCAACGATTGAAGCAATTGATTCCGGGATCCCGACCATGAAAGATTTTCTTATCGCACCGTCCATTCTGTCAGCCGATTTTGCCCGTCTGGGCGAGGAAGTAGACGCGGTGCTGGCCGCCGGCGCTGATGTGGTGCACTTTGACGTCATGGACAATCACTACGTGCCTAACCTGACCATCGGTCCCATGGTCTGCAAGGCCCTGCGCAGCTACGGCGTCACCGCGCCCATCGATGTACATTTGATGGTCAGTCCGGTGGATCAGATGATTCAGGATTTTGCCAAAGCAGGGGCCACATACATCAGTTTTCACCCGGAGGCATCGCTGCATGTTGATCGCTCGCTGCAGCTGATCCGAGACGCAGGCTGCAAGGCGGGACTGGTGCTGAATCCGGGTACCAGGCTGGATTGCCTGGAGTATGTGCTGGACAAGGTTGACCTGATTCTGGTGATGTCAGTCAACCCTGGCTTTGGTGGCCAGAAGTTCATTCCCTCGGCGCTTAAGAAACTGCAACAGGCGCGACGACTGATTGACGACAGCGGGTTTGATATCCGCCTGGAAGTGGATGGCGGCGTGACCATTGACAATATCGGTCAGATAGCAGCAGCCGGCGCTGACATGTTTGTCGCCGGTTCGGCGATCTTCAACAGCGACAACTATGACGCCACCATTCTGAAAATGCGTCAGCAGTTGCTGACCGTCGCCTGAGCGAGGAGGGAGACGCATGAATCGCATGAGCGCCGAACAATTTCAGCAACTGGCCGCACAAGGCTACAACCTGATCCCGGTGGTGCGAGAAGTGCTTGCCGATTTCGAAACACCGCTCAGTACCTACAGCAAGCTCGCTGAGGGTGTGCATACCTATCTGTTTGAATCGGTGCAGGGTGGCGAAAAATGGGGTCGCTATTCAATCATCGGGCTGCCCTGCCGCAAGGTATTGCGGGTTGTCGGTAACACCGTGACCATCGAGCTCAACGGTAAAGTCACGGAAACCCATGAGGCCGACGACCCCTTTACCTTTGTCGAAGCTTTTCAGGCCCGGTACCGGGTTGCCGAGATTGCCGGCGTGCCTCGTTTCAGTGGCGGGCTGGTGGGCTATTTTTCCTATGATTCGGTGCGTTATGTCGAGCCTTCGCTGGGGCCGGCCCCGGGTAGCGACGAGATCAATACGCCGGATATTCTGTTGATGGTCTCCGAAGAAGTCGTGGTGTTTGATAACCTGCGCGGCACCATCGCTATCGTGTGCAATACGGATCCTGCAGCGCCCGAAGCCTGGTCCAGGGCGCAGGCGCGGCTGGATGATATTGAAGCAACATTGGCAAAGCCCCTGGCACGGCCTGCTGCCGCGCCGTCGCCAGCGGCTGCCACACAGAGCCAGGAGCAGGACTTCAGGTCGAGTTTCGACCAGGCGCCCTTTGAAAAATCAGTCAACAAAATCAAGGATTATATCCTTGCTGGTGATGTGATGCAGGTGGTGTTGGCGCAACGCATGTCGGTGCCGTACCGGGGAGATCCGATGCAGGCCTACCGTGCCCTGCGCTATCTGAACCCATCACCGTACATGGTGTTTTTTAACATGGGCGATCACCACATCGTCAGCGCATCGCCGGAAATCCTGGCACGTGTCGAAGACGGTCTGATCACGGTACGCCCGCTGGCAGGCACGCGTAAACGCGGCAGCAATGAAGAGGAAGACCTGGCGCTGGAGCAGGAGTTACTGGCCGACGCCAAGGAAATCGCCGAGCACCTGATGCTGATTGACCTGAGTCGCAATGACTCTGGCCGGGTGTCAAAAACCGGCTCAGTCAGCGTGCCCAGGAAAATGTTTGTTGAACGTTATTCGCATGTCATGCACATCGCCTCCATCGTGGAGAGCGAGATGCGCGAGGACAAGACGGCGCTGGATGTGCTGAAAGCCACGTTACCGGTGGGCACACTGAGTGGCGCGCCAAAAGTGCGGGCGATGGAAATCATTGACGAGCTGGAGCCGGTGAAGCGCGGTGTCTATGGTGGCGCCATGGGTTACATCGGCTGGGGTGGCAATATGGACATGGCGATTGCCATCCGCACGGCGGTGATCAAGAACTCGACGTTGTATGTGCAGGCAGGTGCCGGTGTGGTGGCGGATTCGGTGCCGCAGCTGGAGTGGGAGGAGACGCTGAACAAGGCGCGGGCGATTTTCCGGGCGGTGGCACTGGCTGAACAGGGTCTGCGTTTGTCCTGAAACTTGCAATCCTGAAACCTGTAATTGTCAGTGGCAAGGTCTCCGGGACGGGGTAACTGTTTTCGGAGACGCCCACTAGTACGTCCCTGTAGGGCTCTTCGGCGGACGTCCCTGTCCGCCGAAGCTCCTCAAACCAGTCGCCCCGCCCCGGAGCCCCTTAGCTTCAGTTGAGGCCGTCGGGGGAGAGCACGAAGCTCTTCGAGGCGTCACTGCAGAGCCGCCGGGGCGGGGGTTCAGCTTGAGGAGCGTATGCGACCCTTGGACGGTCGCATCCGAGCCCCCCAGGGATGGGTTCACGGGCGTCTCCTCAAGAAGTGCCCCCGTCCCGGTGGCGTGACAACTGATACCATCCCGAAAGCAGCCACCCTCACACCGGCGGCATACCACTGACGTTGAGAATCAATAAGAGCGTGGTTGATCCAGGACTTTTTCGGCGATGAAGTTTTTGATCATCTCCTGGCTCACCGGCGCGATGCGTGGAATCAGCACTTCACGGAATAACCTTTCCACGTCGTACTCTTTTGCGTAACCCATGCCGCCATGGGTAAGCACTGCGCGTTCGCAGGCGCGGAAGGCGGCTTCGGCGGCCAGGTATTTGGCGGCGTTGGCCTCCACGCCGCAGGGCTGGCCGGCATCGTACAGGCTGGCGGCTTTGCAGGTCATTAGCCAGGCCGCCTCCAGCTCCATCCAGCACTCCGCCAAAGGATGCGCGATAGCCTGGTTTTTGCCGATCGGACGATCAAAAACGATGCGCTCGCGGGCATAGCTGGCCGCTTTCTCCAGCGCTATCTGGCCGATGCCAACCGCTTCGGCGGCGACCAGAATGCGCTCGGGATTCAGGCCGTGCAGCAGGCAGCGCCAGCCATCGCCTTCGTCACCGATACGGTTGCTTACCGGTACTTCCAGGTTGTCGATGAACAGCGCGTTGGAGTCGACGGCGGCGCGCCCCATCTTGGGAATGCGGCGCACTTCGATGAAATTGCGATCCAGCGGCGTATAAAACAGGGTCAGGCCATCGGTGGGCTTGCTGCACTCGGCCAGCGGTGTGGTGCGGGTGATCAGCAGTATATGAGTGGCGGTCTGGGCGGTGGTGGTCCACATCTTGCGGCCGTTGATGAGGTAGTGATCGCCGCTGCGTCTGGCGCGGGTTTCCAGTGCCGTGGTATTCAGGCCGGCATCGGGTTCGGTGACACCAAAACAGGTGCGCTCAGTGCCGGCAATCAGTGGCGGCAGGAAGCGCCGTTTCTGCTCGTCGCTGCCAAATACAACAATGGGATGCGGGCCGAACAGGTTCATGTGGATGGCCGAGGCGCCGCTCATGCCGGCACCTGAGCGGGTGATACGATGCGCCATCAGGGCCGCTTCGGTGATTCCAAGGCCGGCGCCGCCGTAGGCTTCGGGCATGGCAATGCCGAGCCAGCCGGCCTGGGTAATGGCGGCGACGAACTCTTCAGGGAAACGCGCATCGGCATCGCACTCACGCCAGTACTTGGCGTCAAAGCGGGCACATAGCTGGGCCACGGCATCGGCAATTTCACGTTGATTGTCGGTCAGATTAAAGTCCACTGTGCTGTTTCTCCCGCCTGTTTTTAGTATGCTGCGTGTCTGCCATCATAGTATGAATTTATTCACAATTGGACGCCTAAATGCCAGCAGGAAGCATCACCAAAGCCATCATGTTACTGATTATCGGCAATGCGCTGGCTGTCGGGTCTGATGTCTTCGTCAAGGTCATGGGCGAGGACGTGCCGATTTTCCAGTTCATTTTTCTGCGCAGCCTGCTGTCACTGTTGATATTGCTGCCGCTCTACCGCCGCTTTGATCTGGTCACGCCATTTGCGGGATTGCGTGTGCATGCCTTCCGCTCGCTGGCCGGTATGGCCGGTATTTTCTGCATGGTGGTGGCGTTGACGTCGTTGCCTCTGGCGACGGCCAATGCGGTGTTTTACGTGGCACCCATTCTGGTAATGCTGTTGGCGGTGGTGGTGTTTCGGGAAAAACTGACAGCGCTCAGTGTGTCTGCGGTGTTCAGCGGATTCGCCGGCATCGTGGTGATTCTGCGTCCGGTAGAGTTCAACTGGGGTGCGCTGGCGGCGCTGGGCGGCGCTCTGGCCCTCGCTATCAATGCGGTGATGGTCCGTATGTTGCCGACCCAGCAATCTACTCTGCACCGTCTGTTCATGAGTTATCTGCTGGTGCTGCCCGTATCTGCTGCGTTTTTTGTCTGGGAAGGGCTGGCGCTGGAACCGCGCGTGTTGATGGGCGCCATGGGCTCGGGCGTATTGATTCTGGGATACAGCATCACGGTGCTGCTGGCGTACCGGGATGTAGACGCCAACCAGGTGACCAGTGCGGAGTACACGGGGCTGATCTGGGCGGTGGCCATTGGCTGGGTGTGGTTTGCGGAGGTACCGGATGTCTGGTTTGTGGTGGGTAGTCTGATGATTGTGGTGCCGCTGGTGTGGCTGGGGCTTGACCAGCGGCGGCGGGCGATGTGGTACCGGGTGCCTGAATAGCACCTAGCTGGCCGGGCGTCGGGGTGGGGCTGCGGCTCTTGAAACAGTGATAGATGTCACGCCGCCGTGGTGGGGGTCCTTCTTGAGGAGACGCCCGTGAACCCATCCCTGGGGGGCTCGGGTGCGACCGTCTGACCGCCATGGATGGCGGGAATGCAGGTTTTGCAGGAGCAAAAACCTGCCAAGGGTCGCATACGCTCCTCAAGCTGCACCCCCACCCCGGCGGCTCTGCAGTGGGCGCCAGGAGAGCCGCATCCCACCCCGACTCCCATGGCAATGGGACAGCCTTATGATGAGCGCCCAAATGCGGTATCATGGGCGCATTGGTTTTTTGATCACAGGATCAGCATTAGATGAGTCAGCAGCGCCCACCCTCCATTCCCAGTGGCAGCAAGTTCCGCAGTGAGCAGGGCTTCACCGCGATCAAGGACGGTGTGAAGAAGTCCGCAAAAGTCGTGGAACAGGTTGTGCCCGCTACGCGCAAGCCCAAGTGGTTGCGGGCGCGCATGCCCGGTGGGGAGCGGTTTGAGGCGGTGAAGGCCAACGTGCGCGAAAACCGGCTGAGCACAGTTTGTGAAGAGTCGCATTGCCCCAATATTGGCGAGTGCTGGAACAATGGCACCGCCACCATCATGGTGATGGGCTCGGTGTGTACACGGGCCTGCAAATTCTGTGCGGTGGATACCGGTAATCCGGGTGGTTGGCTGGATCTTGATGAGCCAGAGCATGTGGCTAAATCCGTGGAGCTGATGGGACTGCGTTATATTGTGCTGACGTCGGTGGACCGGGATGATCTGGACGATGGCGGCGCTGCGCACTATGCGGCCTGCGTGGCAGCGATCAAGGCGCGCACGCCACAGGTGACCGTGGAGGCGCTGACGCCAGACTTCAGCGGTGACCTGGACGCCGTGGCACGTGTTGTCGAGTCCGGTCTGGAGGTCTTTGCGCAGAACGTGGAGACCGTGAAGCGCCTGACGCATCCGGTACGCGATCCACGGGCCGGTTACCAGAAAACCCTGGACGTTCTGGCGTTTGCCAAGCAGCACCGGCCCAAAGTGCTGACCAAAACCAGTCTGATGCTGGGGTTGGGAGAAACTGATGAGGAAATTCTGCAGACCATGGATGATCTGCGTGACATCGGTGTGGATATCCTGACGCTGGGACAGTATCTGCAGCCCACGCGCAATCACTTGAAGGTAGAAAGATTTGTCAGCCCCGAGGAGTTCAACCGTTATCGTGAGCTGGGGCTGGCCAAAGGTTTTATGGAAGTGGCGGCCGGACCGCTGGTTCGTTCAAGCTACCGGGCGGACCGGGTGTTTGAGAAAAACAATCTGGGCATCCCGTTGCCGGCGCTGCCAGATCTGCCTGTGGATGACAACCTGATTCCGCTCAAAGCTGTTTAATCGCTCATCAGGGCTGCTTACCTGCTCAGGGCTGCGTTCAGTGGACAACCACAATTCGGTTACGACCATCTTTTTTGGCAACGTACAGGGCTTCGTCGGCGCGTTTCAGGGTAGCCTCTATGCGCTCACCAGGCTGGTAGATTGATACCCCTTGAGAGACCGTTATCCGTTCGCCGTCGGGCAGTTCCGGGAAATGCAGGCTGGCGACACAGTCCTTGATTCGTTCGGCAGTACGCTGAGCGGCTTCCAGGGTCGATTGAGGCAGTATGACTATAAACTCCTCACCGCCAAATCGTCCCAAAAAGTCACCTTGCCGCATGATCTTGCGTAACTCGTTGCTGATACGGCACAAAATCGCATCGCCGGTATCGTGCCCCCAGGTATCATTGATACGTTTAAAGTGATCCACGTCGAGCATGCTGACGCAAAGTTCGTGCTCATTGGCAGAGCGACGCTCGAAGCGGGCGACCTCCTGCGACAGCTGGTTCATCAGCGAGCGCCGATTCGGTAATTGGGTGAGTGGGTCGCGTGCGGCCAGCTCAGCCAACTGGGCGTTCTTTTCCCGCAAGGTGTTGCGAATACTGGATATGTAGCTGCCCAGGTACGCAACCGTTACCAGGACTGAGGCGTAAGTGAAAACGATAATGAGTTCAATGCGCCAGTCCATGCGTGCCGGGGCAAACAGGTGCAGCGCGGTCAGCAGCGCCAGATAGCTGGTCAGGATAAAGGCGCTCACGGCCAGCATGCTTCGGCGTGACAACGCGAATGAACCAAACATCAGCCCGCTGGTAGCGGTCAACAGAAAGGCCATCCGCGCCTGGGGGTCAGCGACAAAATACATGAGCATGACGCCAGGCCAAATCGGTGCGACGATTTGCGCCGCGGTCATGCTGGGATCTCTAAATTTCAGGTTGAGGTTGGTTTTTATCAGTAGGAGAAAGCTAAGATTGATGGTCAAAATCATCAGGAAATAGACAGCGGCGGGTAGCTCTGGGATCATGCCAAACAAATACAGCCCGACAACAACCAGCCAGGTGCTGAACTGCGCGCCCAAACCCCAGGTCATACGCTGCAGACGCAACCTCTGGATTTTGGCGATTGAATCAACTGCTTCGGTTTGAACCATCTGACCCTCGTGCTTTTAATACCACCATTCAATATCGGGTATTTTTATTCTTTTATTGGGGCCGTATAGTGTCTTGGCTGCGGCCAGATTTCAAGCGCAAAGCCACTGCTGCCATGGCCCCGGTCGTCAAAACCGGGATAGGATTGAAAGCAGTCATTGTTTATCGTCCAATTTCAGGAATAGTTTATGTCTATAGTTGTGCCATCTGGTTGGTGTCGAGCAGGGCTGGGAATTGCGGCACTGGCCCTGCTGCTATTGTCAGTGCCGACCGGTTCCGTTGCCGCGCCCATCGAATATGAGCCTGTTGCTGCCAATATTGCTTTCAGTGAAGTTGAGGCATTGCCAGTGCGTCAGCCGGATGCCCGTATCGCCTATGGCAGTGATGCGCTGCAGTTCGGGCTGTTATGGTTGCCTGCGGACGATACCGGCGATACCGCAGCTGATGCCAGAGCACCGGTCGTGATTCTGGTTCACGGGGGCTGCTGGCTCAATGCCTATGACATCAACCATACCTTTGCCCTGAGCACAGCGCTGGCGCAGGCCGGGTACGCAGTCTGGTCACTGGAATACCGGCGCACTGGCGACACAGGTGGTGGCTGGCCGGGCACATTCAGCGACATCATGGCCGGGACCGGCCACCTGCAGGCGTTGGGCGATCATGCTGTGGACACCGACAGGTTCGTCATTGCCGGGCACTCAGCCGGCGGTCACCTGGCTTTGCTCGCTGGCCGCGAAACGCCGACTGCATCGGCGGTACTGGGGCTGGCCGCGATAACCGACATCAATGCCTATGCTGCCGGCAGCAATAGCTGTGAAACTGCCACGCCGCTATTTATGGATGGCACGCCGCAGCAGCGGCCGGATGCCTATCGAGCTGCCAACCCCAGTGCCCATCCTGCCCATGCCAATACCGTGCTGTTGCACGGCGCGGCCGATACCCTGGTGCCGGTGAATCAGGCGCTGATGGTGGGTGCGCGCACGCTGTTTGTGGAAAGTGGCGGTCATTTTGACTGGGTACATCCGGGTACACGCAGCTACAGGGTGCTGTTGTCGACCCTGCAAAGCGTGTTGCCGCTATGACCGCCGGGAGTGAGGACATGCTGGTAGAGATGGACCGGCAGGATCCGCTGGCTGCCAAGACTGCTGCGTTTGATGTCCCGGTGGATCAGATCTACCTCGATGGCAACTCGTTGGGCTGTCTGCCAATGGCGGCGAAACAGCGCGCCAGGGAAGTTGTCGAGCAGCAGTGGGGCCAGGATCTGATCAAAAGCTGGAATCTGCACCAGTGGATCGATCTGCCTTTCAGTGCGGGTGAGAAAATTGCCAGACTGATAGGTGCAGCGCCAGGACAAACTATTTGTTGCGATTCGATATCCGTCAATATTTTCAAGCTGCTGAGCGCTGCACTGATGATGCAAACCGGGCGTCATGTGGTGTTATCCCAGCAGGGCAATTTCCCGACCGATCTATACATGGTACAGGGGCTTGCCAGGCAACTGGGGGAAGACAGGTGTTCATTACGCCTGGCCGCAGATGATGACATTGCGTCAGCGCTGACGGATGACATTGCGGTGCTGTTGCTCTCCCACGTCAACTTCCGCAGTGGTGCCCTCTACGACATGCAGGCGATCACCGAGCAGGCGCAGGCCAGAGGGATTCTGGTGATCTGGGACCTGGCGCACAGTGCGGGGGTTGTGCCTGTGCAGCTGGATGCCTGTCGCGCCGATTTTGCTGTCGGGTGCGGTTACAAATACCTGAACGGTGGTCCCGGTGCCCCGGCATTTCTGTACGTGGCCCGGCGGCACCAGGCGCAGGCCGCTCAGCCATTAAGTGGCTGGATGGGCCATATGGCGCCATTTGATTTCGATAATGACTATCGCGCTGCATCTGGCGTGGCGGGCTTCCTTACCGGCACGCCACCGGTGATTTCCCTGAGCATTCTGGATGCTGCGCTGGATGTGTTTGCCGATGTGGATGTGGCGCAGTTGCGTCAAAAATCTCTGGCACTGGCCGGCGTGTTTATGCAACGGGTAGCTCAGTCACCATTACTGGCCGAGCTGCAATTGCTGTCGCCAGTTGATGAAGCACAACGGGGTGCCCAGTTGGCCTATCGGCATCCGCACGCGTTTGCCATTTGCCAGGCATTGATTGCTCACGGCGTGATCGCGGATTTTCGCGCGCCGGACATTCTGCGAGTTGGCTTCAGTCCATTGTTTCTTCGGTTTGCCGATATTGGACGCAGTGTTGGTGTGCTGAGCCGGATTATGCGGGATGAGCTGTGGCGCGATCCGGCCTATGCCGTCAGGCACAAGGTTACATGAGAATCGTCTCTTGAACTCAGCCAGGTTTGACAGTAAAGCGTTGGCGGTACTTGCGGCTCAGTCTGCCGATTGCGATGCCGCCGATGACGCCCGGCGCCACCCAGAACACCACACCCAGGCCGGCAAAACTGCCACCTTCAAGTAGTGGACCAAGCAGGCTGGCGGCGCCCACTACAAAAAATGCTGTGTAGGCGCCGATGCCTGAGGCGATCAGTGCGCCCAGGTGTTCCACCCACCACTCCCGCGGGTGGGCCAGTTCAGCCTTGAAGCCATAGCGCAGGAAGCCCGCCGCTACCCAGGTCTCCAGAGCGCCAAAGATCAGCATCAGGATATCGCCGCGGCGAGCACTCAGCACCAGTAACGTTACGCCAGCAGTCAGCAATGCCAGACATAGCGCGACATGCACCGGTCTGCGCAGGATGCGACGGTCCTCTTTGTGTTGAATGACCAGCCAGCCGTGGCGGGTGGTCGCCAGCACCAGGATGCTGAGCGAGAGCAGGAATGTTGCGGCGGCGCGGACCTCGGCACTGAAGGCGTCCATGGCTTCAGGCGTGGTCGTGGCGGGGACCGGGTGTGTCACCAGCGGGCGCCACAGATCGAAGGACGTTATCAGTACGCCCGACCAGCCGACGGTGTACATTATAATGGCAAAGATGCGACCAAAGCGTTTGTGATTGAGGTCACCCTTTTTACTGATAGCCGGTACCCAGAAGACCGCCAACGCGATGACACCGGCAACAATATGCAGATACAGAGCGGACTGATGAAGCCAGAGCATAATTTGAACCTCGGATTGGCAAATTCGAATCAGGAGCTCAATGTTGACGCCTGCCCGTCGACCAGCCTAGTGCCAAAAGCCACATTGATGCGGGTGACTTATGACCTAGTGACGGCAATTACGGGTATGGCATACTGTGACAAAGACTGATTGCCACTCTGCGTCGGAGCCGGGGATGAAAATACGTGTCATGTTGGCAGAAGACCAGAACCTTGTGCGCCTGGGTATCTGCAGTTTGCTTGAACTCAGCAAAGACATCGAGGTTGTCGGCCAGGTCGAAGACGGCAGTCAGGTCGTCGACGGCATCGCCCGATTTCAACCGGACGTTCTGCTGATCGACATTCGCATGCCGAAGATGACCGGCATTGATGCGCTGCACGCCATGCGTGAGGCCGACTGTATGGTGCCCAGCATCATTCTTACCACTTTTGATGACAGTCAGCTGGTCATGGAAGGTATTGCTGCCGGCGCGCGCGGATACCTGCTCAAGGATGTGTCACTGGATAGCCTGGTGGGTGCCATTGAGACCGTCCATGCTGGCGGGACCCTGATGCAACCGGCGCTGACTGAAAGAATCCTCAAAGGGCTGTCGACCATGGAGCCCCGTTATGATGACACCGCCGCGGTGGAAGCGCTCAGTGACAAGGAAATAGAAGTGCTGCGCCTGATGGCCGGTGGCTTCAGCAATCGCGAAATTTCCAACACCATCCACAAATCTGAGGGCACCATCAAGAATCAGGTGTCTTCCATACTGGAGAAGCTGGGCGTACGCGATCGTACGCAGGCTGTGCTGCGCGCCATCAATCTGGGATTGTTATGAATGCAACACCAGCGCGAGTCGGGCCTGCGCGAGTCAGGGCAGTGATTTGAAGGCTGCCAGGGCAGCTTCGCGAGATGCCTTCAGTTCGACAACCGGGCTCGGGTAGTTCTCATCAAGCCGGACACCAGCACTGCGCAGGACATCGGCAGGCGCCTCGAACGGGGCATGAATGTGTTTGTCAGGGAGCGAGGCCAGCTCTGGCAGATAGCGCCTCAGGTATTCGCCGTCCTTGTCAAATTTTCGGCTTTGCAGTACCGGGTTGAAGACCCGGAAGTAGGGCGAGGCATCGGCGCCGCAACCGGCGATCCATTGCCAGCTGGCGCTGTTGTTGGGCAAATCGGCATCCACCAGACAGTCCCAGAACCATTCTTCACCGGCGTGCCAGTGCAGCAGCAGGTTCTTGACCAGGTAGGAGCCAACCACCATGCGCACCCGGTTGTGCATATATCCGGTCTGCCAGAGTTCGCGCATGCCGGCATCCACCAGCGGCATGCCGGTATTGCCCTGGTGCCAGGCGCGTAATCGCTCCGCGTTTTGTTCCCACGGAAAGTTGTTGAAGCGCTTTTGAATCGCAACGCGGGGCAGGTCAGGGTTGTGGTATAGCAGAGAGTAGGAGAACTCGCGCCAGCCGATCTCTGACAGAAAGTTGTCCAGGTCGTTTTCGAGCCCGCCGGTAGCACCCGCCAGTTGTGCTTCGTGCCATACCTGTCGGGGCGAAACCTCGCCAAAATGCAGATAGGGGGACAGGCGTGAGACCTTGGCCCGTGCCGGGAAGTTGCGCCCTTCTTTGTACCCCTCCAGGCCGGTGTCCAGGAATTGCTGCAACCGCTGCCAGGCTGCCTTTTCGCCAATCTGCCAGGTCGCTGCCATGGTTTTATCCCAGGGGATGTTGGGCAGCAGGCCCAGTGTATCAATGCCAGCCGGACCCACCTGGCCTTTGAGCCAGGCGCCGCCGGAAATTGATGTCGCATCCACCACCGCCTGCCTGAGTCGCCGGGGTGCCGGCAGCGGTTGCGCCGGCGGCTCTGCCTTGAGACAACCGCGTCGGTAGAAGGGTGTAAAGACGCGGTAGGGGGTCTGGTCATCCTTGAGAATGCGCCAGGGTTCCCACAACAGTGAGCCATTGCTGCTGTAAACCACCGTGCCGTTGTCGTTTAGCTGTTTCTTGAGCTGACCGTCCCGATTGATGCGCCAGGGTTCGTAGCAGCGGTTCCAGTAAACATCGTCGACCTGGAGAGTTTTTACCAGTCTTGGAATGAGGGTCAGTGGGTCGCCCTTCAATACCAACAGCTGATCTCCCAGTGATGCCGACAGCGCGCTCAGTGAGTGGTGCAGCCACCAGCGGCTGGCGCCGCCCATGGCCCATTCGCCGCTGTTGCTGTCATCCAGTATGTAGACAGGGATGACTGCGCCATTATTGCAGGCCTCATAAAGTGCAGGGTTGTCCGCAAGGCGAAGATCCTGCCGCAACCAGACCAGATTGATACGTTGTGCTGAAATGGTCATGTCCTGTGCAAATAATAAATTCGTTGATGGTACGTTGCCAGGGCGCGCAAGGATCATACGACAACCAACAAATCCTTGCCCGAATCTGCTATCTTTTGACAGATCAAGGCTCTGTTGACCGGATGCCGGGCAGGAGCGGGTTTGTGGCAGGCAAGCCACATGGAATCGGACATTTTCGGGTATGCACAGGTAGCCGGGAGCAGTAATGCCAGATGAACATGACGTGATCCCCATGCGGCGCCGCTTTTACCGGCAGTTGTATGCCGGTGCGTGGCCCGGCGACGGCATGTCGCCGTTGAACAGGTTGGTGTGTCTGCTGGTGATTATTGCCGCCACCGTCGCGGTGCTGGATACCGAAATCACGCTGCGAAACCGCTTTGGCGATGTGTTTTTTGGCATCGAGCTGCTGTTGTTTGTGTTTTTTGCCATGGAGTATGCAGCCCGGGTATATGCTGCCGGCGAAGATCCGCGATATCGAGGTGTGGGCGGACGGCTGAAATATATGGTCAGTTTCTGGGCGCTGGTGGATTTACTGGCAATTATTCCGTTTCTGGTCACCCTGGGTGCCAATGACGCGTTTGTGCTGCGTCTGATGCGTCTGCTCAGGCTGATGCGGCTGGCCAGGCTCGGGCGCTTCAGCGAGGCTATAGATGCCGTGATCTCGGCAGTCGGGGAGCGGCGCTACGAATTGCTGCTGAGCCTGCTGGCGGCGGGGTTTCTGTTGGTAGGCTCATCTTCGTTACTCTATCTGGTGGAAGCCGGGGCACAACCTGATGCGTTTGGCAGCATACCCAGAGCACTGTGGTGGAGCATTGCCACGCTGACCACGGTCGGCTACGGTGATGTGACTCCCATTACCGTACTTGGCAAGCTGTTTGCGGGTATGACTGCCATCGCCGGCATCGGCCTGATTGCCATGCCGACGGGTGTGCTGGCAGCGGCTTTCAGTGATGCCCTGCAACGTAAACGGGCCGGAACCGGGCGCAGCAGTGATGAGACGACCGCCGAAACTCCGATGCCTGGAGAGAGACATCATGACTAGCACTGACGTTAAACAGTCACCCACGAAGAACGCCAGAATCCCTGCGGTGAACATTGTATCGCCACGTCATGGCGATAGCTGGACCCACACCCGCAGCGGTGATCCGCGTGGTTTTATCGACGCTACCCGGCTTCGGGAGTTGTGGATCCATACCGGCACCGCCTGCAATCTGGCCTGTCCTTTTTGTCTGGAAGGTTCCAGGCCTGGTGATACCCGGATTCCGGCCATGACGCTGGAGGAGCTCAGGCCGTTCATCCACGAAGCGGTAGACATGGGCGTCGAACAATTTTCATTTACCGGTGGTGAGTCATTTGTCATTCGCGATTTTGTCAATATTCTGGATTATGCCAGCCGTCAAAAACCCTGTTTTGTACTGACCAATGGCACGCGGGTCCTGATGCAGCGTGCTCATCAGATTCTGCCGTTGCGCGACAATCCGTTTCCGGTCAGCTTTCGCATCAGTCTGGATTATCCGGACGCAGTCCGGCATGATGCCGGCAGGGGTGAGGGCAGTTTCGCCGAGTCCTTGCAGAGCATCCGCTGGTTGCACGAACAGGGCTTCAAAGTGTCAGTGGCGCGGCAGATGGAAGCTGATGAAAACAGTGGCGCGATAGAAGCACAGTACCGGGATGTTTTTCGCCAGCATGATATTCCGCAGGAGGTCGCTTTTACCGCCTTTCCGGATTTTGGGGTACCTGGCACTGAAGATGGCAGCCCGGAAGTGACGGAAAGATGTATGGAAAAATACCCGACCAGAAACAGCCGCGAACATTTTATGTGTACCCACACCCGGATGCTGATCAATACCGAGTGGGGCGTGCGGGTTTATGCCTGTACGCTGGTGGATGACGACCCGGACTATGATCTGGGTGGCACGCTGGCTGAAAGCATGGAAACGCGCATCATGCTTCGCCATCACCGCTGTTTCAGTTGCTACAGATTCGGCGCCAGTTGCAGCGCGCCGGTTTAAGATACCCGTTCCGGGGCAATGATCATGGTTGACCTCGACAAGGGCTGTGCACTGGGGCAGCGGCGCCATGGTTGAGTCCGCGCTTGTTAACTGAGCTTGGTTCTTACGCAATTGCTGACCGAAGACCATTACTCAAAAAGGTAATGAGTGTGCATTGTCATCGACTAGCTGTCAGGAATACCCAGCTTGCGCAGGCGGTTGGCAATCGCCGTGTGTGACAGGCCAAGACGACGTCCCAGTAATCGCGCACTGGGGTACTCCCGATACAGAACGCCCAGGAGTTCTCTGTCCAGATACTCCGTATATTCCCGGTACCCCAACTCCACAGCTCTGAGGTCCAGCGTCAAATGCAATCGGCCATCCAGCCGCTTGGGCTCGGGCAGCTTCAGGTCCGTACGGGAAACCGTTCTGGTTTTTGCCAGAAGCACGGTTTTTAGCAGAACTGTCTCCAGCTCACGCAGGTTTCCCGGCCAGTGATACTCACGCAAGGCCTTGTGTGCAGAGTCATCAAGATCCGGCATCGGCTTGCCTGTATGCCTGCACACCCTGTCCAGCACGTCCCGGACACACGCACCCCAGCCATCATGGCGCTCTCTCAATGATGGCACCTGCAAGCGGTAACCACCGAGCGAGCGCCTGAGCTCAGGCAACAATCTGTCTTCTGCGCCCTCTTGCACCGAAACCATCAGTCTGAGCGATCTGTTCGAGGCCTCCCGTTCATCGTTGAATTGTGCCAGGCGCACCTGGGCCTGAACTCCCAGGCGGTGAATATCGGTCAGATACAGCGTGCCTTTGGTGTCCCGGTTGCCGGCAGAAATCCGGCTCAGGTTCTCAAGAAACTCGGTGTCACCAGCGCCGGTACAGTAAATCTTGCGAAACGGCTGTGCGGCCTGGTCGGCAACCATATGGCAGGCTCTCGCCAGGCGCTCCTTGCCCACGCCGTCCTCGCCACTGATCCACAACGGAACATTAAGCCGGGCAAACTGCTTGGCCTGTTTGACCAGGGCATCCATGGCCTTGCCATGCGGGTAGAGTGCGCCGAATCCTTCGGTCAGCAGATCGCCGTGTTCCGGTGCGCCCTGTTCCACCAGCGACATTTCTTTTAGCGTAATAACTGCGCCGGCCAGGGACGCTTCCGGGTTGTCGGTAATGACGTCATCGGCGTAGACCGGTGTGATATCCGCCAGCCAGGTTTTACCGTTAATGATAAGCGGCAAGGCACTAAATCGTGCATTGTGCCGTTCAATCATGGGCATCAGGTCAATATTCTGGACACGTGTCTGCAGAGACAGTCCGGGGACTTCATCCACACGCTGGCCGAAGGCTCTGGCAGCGGCCTTGTTAGCAGCAATGATGCTGCCTTTGGTGTTTATCGACAGCACCGGATGATCCAGTGCGCTCAGTAAGGTTTTTAGTTCGCTGTGCCGTCGCTCGCTGGGCATCAGGGAGATCAGCCGCACCCGGCGAACGCCGGGCAGTTTCTCAATCATGGGTTTTACGCTGGCATACTGGATTTTCAGCATGCCAGGCGCATAGAAGTAGATCGCATTGCCATCATCGCCCCCCACCTCGCCCTTGGCCAGATTTATCCGGAACTCCACAAGTATGCCCATGATGCTGTGCAGTATGCCCAGCCGGTTCTTGCAGATAACTTCAACGCGCATGGTTGCTCCTTGCTGAATTATCGTGATGTAAACAAAAGTTTACACTTTTTTCATTGAATCGTCCGCTTTTACCCCGGCCTGACAGTATTCGGTATTGAAGGGCTGCATGCTCAGAAACAATACTGTACGGACAACAATGACCGATGCCAGAGTCGCATCCGGAACTACAATAAAGCCGTTAGCGAGGCCAATAATGAATACAGTCACTAGGAAATTGCAGTCGTCTTCTGTAACACATTCTGAATTGGACTGGCACCGAATCACCCGGATTCTGCTGCAGTCACGCACCATTGATGACATTGAAGAATCCGAGCTGGTTCCTGCCAAACTCGTATTCAACCAATTTTCCGCGCGCGGTCACGACCTTGCTCAGATCACGCTCGGGTCACTGCTCACGCATCCACATGATGCGGCGACGGGTTACTACCGTTCGCGGCCGTTTGTGCTGACGCTTGGACTGGAGCTGGAAGATGCCATTGCTCCTTGTATGGCAAAGGCCGGTGGCTACAGCGATGGCCGTGATATCGGCGTGGTCTGCAACTATCCCAACCCGGAAAGAAAAGGGGCCATGCTGTTTCCCATGTGCGGCGGTGTAGGCGCACAGTACTCGTCGATTTCAGGTTGGGCGCAGTCCATCCGTTATCATCTGGAAGAACTGGGTGACGAGAGCTACCGCGGGGCAATTGGCGTGTCCATGGGTGGCGATTCATCCATGTCCACCAATGGCTTCTGGGCTGCGCTGAACATTTCCACCACTAACCAGCTGCCCCACCTGTTCTTCATTGAGGACAATGGCTACGGAATTTCCGTACCGCAATCCGTACAAACGCCCGGAGGCGACCAGGTCGCCAACCTGGCCTCGTATCGCAACCTGAAAATAGTGGATGGGGACGGCACAGACCCTGAGGTGACCCCGCAGTTGATCCGTGAGGCGGTAGAGCATGTCCGATCCGGCGCGGGTCCGTGCCTGCTGCGATTGAAAGTGCCACGCCTGTGCGGCCACACTTTCCAGGATACCCAGAAGTATAAACCCGAGACGCTGATCGCCGCCGAACAGGCACGCGACCCCTTGCCTAAATTACGCAAGTTCCTGGCCGCCAGAAATATCATCAGCAAAAGCGAATGGGACAAACTGGAGGCTGAGGTTCACGATGAGGTCCGTTCGGCGGTAGAGCAGGCAAAACAGCGTCCCGAGCCTGACCCATCCCGTATCACGCGTTATGCGTTTGCTGAAGTGGGGGCGGACGGAAAGCCTGAGGTTCAGCTGCGTGGCGGGCTGGCGGCAGACGGGAAGCAGATGGACGCTGGTACTGAAACGCCGTCACCCTCCGGTCCGCGGCTAAACATGCTCACGGCAATCCGGGCTACCCTTGATCATGAGTTAACCATCAATCCACGGATGATGGTTTTCGGGCAGGATGTAGGCCCCAAAGGCGGTGTTCACGGCGCCACGCTGGGCCTTAATGAAAAGCACGGCGACCGGCGCGTCTTTGATACCAGTCTGTCTGAAGAAGGCATCATTGGCCGCTCCGTTGGTCTGGCGCTCTCGGGCCTGCTGCCGGTGCCGGAAATTCAGTTCCGCAAGTACGCGGAGCCGGCTGCCGAGCAACTTACCGATACCGGCATCATGCGGTGGCGGACCGCCAACCAGTTCGCTGCACCCATGGTGGTGCGCATCCCCGGCGGTTTTGCCCGGCGCGGCGATCCCTGGCATTCGATGAGCGATGAGGTTGAGTGGGTACACAAGGTGGGTTGGCAAGTTGCCATGCCATCCAACGCTGAGGATGCAGTCGGGCTGCTGCGCTTTGCGCTTCGGGACAACAACCCGACCATCTTCTTTGAACACCGGACGCTGCTGGATGACGCTTGGGCACGACGCCCCTACCCTGGTGATGATTTTATCGTGCCATTCGGAAAGGCCAGGACACTTTATGAGGGCTCGAAACTGACGATTGTCAGCTGGGGGGCTATGGTGGCGCGTTGCGAGGCGGCCATCAAGGAATACGAGCGACAACACGATCTTGAATCCAGCACCGACAAGCCCGGCCACATCGAGCTGATTGACCTGAGAACTCTGCAGCCATGGGACAAGGATTGTGTGCTTGAGTCGGTGAAGAAAACCGGGCGCTGCCTGATTGTCCATGAAGATAATCGCACCGCCGGATTTGGCGCGGAAATCGCTGCGGAACTGGCCAACGAAGCATTTTTCTATCTTGATGCGCCAGTCACCCGCATCACCATGCCGGACATTCCCAGTCCGCACAATATCAACCTCCTCAATGCTGCACTGCCGTCAGTTGAAGGCATCGTGTCGAAAATTGTCGATCTGATAACCATATAGGACCAGAGGAGTTAGCAATGGAAAATTTGAGTGAACAAAACGCATCTGGCCTCGTGGACGTGACCATTGAAAGCGGTCAGATTGAGGGTACTGCTGCTCGCTTTTCACAATGGCTGGTCGAACAGGGGGCTTCCGTCAAGGCGGGTGACCCGCTGCTTGAACTGGAGACCGACAAGGTGGCGATGGAGGTGCCTGCTCCGGCTGACGGCGTTCTGATAGAAATGCTGGCCAAGCAGGACCAGGAGGTCACGCCGGAGTCCGTACTTGGGCGCATACAGACAGGCGCCTCGGGAAGCAAGTCAGCGGCAGCGCCCACTGAAAAGCAAGCTGAGCCCGCCCCGACTCCGGACCCTCAACCGCAGGACTCTGCCAACGCACCGCGCAAGGCCAGGACAGCAAAACGCAGCCTGATTGGTCCTGCTGTCCGGCGCCTGATCCGGGAACACAGCCTCGATATAGAGGACGTGCCAGGGTCGGGGCGAGGCGGGCGCGTCACGCGTGATGACGTACTGAATTTTCTGGAGTCGAGGCCGCAGGCATCTTCCTCCGAGTCGAGCCAGTCCGTGCGTTCTGAGCGACGCAGTCGTAAAGTTCCGCACACCAGTATGCGGAAGGCCATTGCCCGACATATGGTAGATAGCCTGCTTGAAACATCTCCGCATGTAACCAGTGTTTTTGAGATGAATATGAGCAATGTCATTGAACACCGGCGATGGCATAAAAAGGAATACGCTGAACAGGGAATCAATCTGACCTTCACTGCCTATTTCCTGGCGGCGTCGGTCGCCGCCATACAGGAGGTACCTGAAGTCAATGCGCGTTATCATGATGACCATCTGGAAATTATTGAGGATGTGAATATCGGTGTTGGTACAGCATTGGGGAATAAAGGACTGATAGTTCCGGTAATTCAGCAGGTGCAGGATATGGCGCTGTTTGACATGGCTGAGGCTCTGCAGAAGCAGACCGAGAAAGCCAGGTCTGGCAAATTGTCCCCGGCCGATACGCGAAATGGCACGTTTACTATCTCGAATCACGGAACCAGCGGTAGCCTGTTTGCTGCGCCGATTATCATCAATCAGCCACAGGTAGCGATTCTTGGCGTTGGCAAGCTTGAGAAACGGGTAGTGGTCGAAACGATTAACGGTGAAGACGAACTGAAGGTGAAGCCGATGTGTTACGTTTCTCTCAGCATAGACCATCGAGCCCTCGACGCCTACCAGACAAATCTTTTCCTGGCACATTTTGTACGTACGATAGAGGAATGGGGCCAATAGCGACCATCTGGCCACGATAAAAAATGCCCGATCATTTTTATAGGATCGGGCATTTTTTTATGTGACTCGATAGCCCGATAGATGTCAGGCCGGGGTCAGGATCAGAGCATCAGGCGCACGAAGATGAACGTTAAACCGACCAAGACGAAGAACAGCATGCCAGCCCAGCTGAGCAGGTACATGAACCGCCCTGGTTTCATGTTGTCGGGCGTGTGACTTGACATTATCAGGCGGAAATTCAGGTAACCGTAAACCGGTGCAGACAGGAAAGCCATGACCGTTACGATATCAATCAGCCCGGTCAGCGATTGCGCAAACAGCATAATAATCGTCAGCGCGCTCAGGCAGATAAAAGCCATCCAGCCCAGATAGAACCATGGCACTTTGTTGGCGCGGGCATCTACCAACCCTGCCCCCACTGTCAGGGCCCGGGAGTACCCGTCAATGACAGTAATGGTCGTAGAGAACATGGTGGCCAGGGCAGCTACCGCAATCAATGGGCCAGCCCAACTGCCAAGTAATTGCACATACACATCTACAAACTGTGTGACAAAGCCACCGCTTGAGGCGGGCAGGCTGACGCCCGTGCCATACAGGCCCAGTGCGCCAAGACTGAGGAAGGCCACTGCGAGTACAGTGCTAAGACCATAACCTACATTGAAATCGACACGCCCCTCATTTTTCGTAACCTGTCGACCGCGGGAGGCACCTTTGGCCTGTACCCATAGGGATTGAAAAACCGACACCTCAATCGGTGCCGGCATCCAGCCCATTAATGCGACCAGAAAAACAACGGTGCCCAGTGTCCATGGCGTCGGGGCGACAAAATCAGGCGCCTGGACCGGTTCACTCATTATGGCGCCCACCAGTGCTATAAAAGTTGCTAGCGCCAGCAGGGCCATTATCGGTTTTATAGCCCGGTCAAGATGGCGATACTGTCCACTCTTCAAAAGCAGGACACAAACCGCCATGACCGCTGCGGCCCAGACTGAGGCGGGTAGCATGTAGCCAAGGAAGTGTTGCAGGATGGCAACTGTGAGAAATGTGACTGCCGCTGTGGACGCCATGCCGGAAATAACGGCAAGCGCCAGGAACAGGTACAAAAAGCCCTTGCCCATGCGTTTGTAGCCATCGAGCAAATTCTCGCCTGTTGCAATCGCGTATCGATGACCGTACTCAAAAAATGGGTATTTCAACAGATTGATTAACAGGACAAGCCCTAACAGTTGAAAACCAAAATCGGTGCCGGCACGGGTTGACTGAACAATATGCGAGGTGCCAACCGCTGCCCCGGCCATCAACATACCGGGACCGACGTACGCCCAGAGCTTCCTTAAGTTCAATTTCTTATCTTCCTGCTCTATCGCTTGCGGCTGCGAAGCCTCATTATTATTCATATTATTGCCTCATTTCGATTAACACGCCTGACACAATATCAGCGCTGACTGCACATCCGCTCGGCAAAGACTTCCCCATGGAGCGAGTCAAGGCGCTCCCAGGCTTTGGCGGCTGGACGTCGAGCCACCAGCAACAGCTGGCAATTATCCGCCGAAGCTTCTCAGAATTATACGACACATGTCAATACTATTTAGTTATGGATACGTATCAGTTATGGGTTTATAGTCCCATCTGCAGTCTGATGCCCAAAAGCGCGCCAACTGAGCGCCGCTGCGCGCGCTGTCCTGTGTCCCGGCTTCGCCCGAAACTGAGCTTGCCCGCTGGATGGCCGATGCTGCTTGTGCGTCAACAACAACATCATTGTTATGCCAATTTGCCATGGCTGTGCTCGTTATTCGATGTAAGAGGTAGTCCTGGCGCTTTATAAAGGAGTTTTGATCATGCCGTGTTATGCAATCGAGAACCTGGTTCCGGTGGTTGACGAAGGGGCCTACGTTCATCCGACCGCGGTATTGATAGGTGATGTCATCGTGTCCCGGAATTGTTATGTGGGGCCAAATGCGGTTCTGCGTGGTGACTTTGGGCGGATCATCCTTGAACAGGGCAGTAACGTTCAGGATACCTGCGTAATGCATGGCTCCCCTGACCAGCTGCGAACCTGACCGCCCCCGGTTCACGGCCAGCGACTACAGGCTAAAGGACGAAGGCCGGTCTGGCAGTTAATGGCAGTTCAGATTGGTAGTTATGTCGATAGAGCTGCCAATTTGGGGTTGTGGGTATTTTTTCGAAATTGGCGCTATTTTCTTGAAATTTTTGGAAATTACCCGGTTTTCCCTTTGATACTGCGACGCGGTGTTCAGTCTTGCATTGGCGAAGATCATGAGAATATAATACAGAGATAATATCTAATTAATAATAAATGTATCACATTGGTTGTTGCCGCTTTAGCGAATGCCTCGACTGGAGATAGAGCTCTATGAAAACAAAAAGTTATGTTTATGGTAAGTGGGTTGAGGGAAATGGCGAGGGGCGAAAGGCGCATGACGCTGTCAGCGGCGAGGCGATCGCAAGCGTGTCAAGCAAAGGGATCGATTTCTCCAGCGTGTTACCCTATGCACGCGAGGTGGGTGGCCCTGCACTGCAGCAGATGACCCTGCATCAACGAGGCGCCATGCTCAAGCAGCTGGCCCTTTATCTCAACGAAAGGAAAAAAGAGTTTTACCAGATCTCCAGTCGAACCGGTGCCACGCTCGGTGACCATCGAGTCGACATCGACGGTGGTATAGGCACGTTGTTCAGCTACGCCAGCGTGGCCCGGCGCGAGTTCGGCAATCAGCGGTTTATTGTTGAAGGCCCTGCGGAGCGTCTGTCAGCCGACAACAGTTTCTCGGCAAGACATGTGCTGGTGCCACGCAACGGCGTGTCCGTTCATATCAACGCGTTTAACTTCCCATGCTGGGGCATGCTCGAAAAAATTGCGCCGAGCCTGATTGCTGGCATGCCGGTTGTCGTCAAGCCGGCCACCGCTACCGCCTTTCTGACGGAAGCGGTGGTGCATGCCATGATCGAGTCGGGCTTATTGCCGGACGGGGCGCTGCAGCTGATCTGCGGAAATACCGAAGATCTGTTTGATCACCTCATTGAGCAGGACGTGGTGACGTTTACTGGCTCCGCGTCAACCGGACAGATGTTGTGCAGTCACCCCAATATTGTTGCCCGACGGGTGCCATTTAACATGGAGGCTGATTCGCTGAACTGTTGCGTCCTGGGGCAGGCGGTGCAAACCTCTGATCCTGAATTCGCGCTGTTTATCAAAGAAGTCATCAGGGAGATGACCGTCAAAGCCGGCCAAAAATGCACAGCCATTCGCAGGGTTCTCGTGCCTTCAGCGATGGTTGATTCAGTCGCCTCCGCGTTGCGCGAGCAATTGCAGAAAGTGGTCGTGGGCGATCCTCTGGTAGAGGGCGTGACCATGGGGCCATTGGTGAGCGCCGCACAGAAACGGGATGTTGAAAAGTGTGTCGACCAGCTGCTTGAGCACTGTGAGTTACTGGCAGGCGGCAAAGAGGGCTTCGAGATCGTTGGTGACAGGGCTGATCCTCAAGGATTCTTTCCGCCAACAGTCTTATTCTGCGCCAAGCCAGACGATGAAAGCAGTCCGGTGCATTCGCTCGAAGCTTTTGGTCCGGTAACCACGGTGATGCCTTACAGCACTGTTGATGAAGCGGTACGCCTGGTCAGCTTCGGGCGTGGCAGTCTGGTAAGCTCCATCGTCACTCACAGTGAAGAAGAAGCGGGCAAATTCGTCATGGGTATGGCGCCGTATCATGGGCGCCTGCTGGTGCTGAACCGGGATTGTGCCAAGAGTTCAAGCGGCCATGGTGCGCCGCTTCCCCAGCTGGTTCACGGTGGTCCCGGCCGGGCTGGCGGTGGCGAAGAGCTGGGTGGCGCTCGTGCTGTAAAGCACTATATGCAGCGTACATCGGTGCAGGGCAGCCCTTCGGTGCTCACTGCCATCACCCGGGAGTATCAGGTTGGTGCACGAACGACATCGACAGATATCCACCCCTTCAAGAAGCATTTCGAAGACCTGGCGATCGGCGAGAGCCTCAAGACTCATCGTCGAACAGTGACCGAGGCCGATATCGTCAATTTCGGTTGCCTGAGCGGCGATCACTTCTATGCACACTTCGATGAGGAAGCTGCAACCAACTCACTTTTCGGAAAACGTGTTGCACATGGCTATTTTGTCATATCAGCGGCAGCCGGTATGTTCGTCGAGCCATCGCCGGGACCGGTTCTGGCGAACTATGGTCTCGACAACCTGCGGTTCATAGAACCCGTTGGCATCGGCGACACCATTCAAGTGCAGATTACCGTCAAGCAGAAAATAGAAAAAGACAGGCGCCCCGAGGACGCACAAGCAACAGGTGTCGTTGTCTGGGACGTGCAGGTTGCCAATCAGCGCGGTGAGTTGTGTGCTCACTATGACATTCTCACCCTGGTCGTCAGACGCAACGGGTGAGTTACCAAGCGGCAAAGGACAAAGGAGCGGACGAAATGACGGAATTTGCAAACATTACTTACACGGAAAAAGACGGTGTTGCCACGCTGGTGTTGAATCGGCCGGATACCCTCAACAGTTTTAACGTGGCCATGCACGAAGAGGTGCAGGTTGCCATGAAACGGGTGCGCACCAACCCGGAAATCCGGTGTCTGGTAGTCTCCGGCGCAGGCCGCGGGTTCTGCGCGGGTCAGGATCTGGGTGATCGATCAGTTCAGTCTGGAGATGCAGCACCGGACCTTGGCGAGTCAGTGGAGAAATACTACAACCCGTTTATTCGCGGGCTGATGACGCTGGAGAAGCCGGTGATATGTGCGGTAAACGGTGTTGCAGCCGGGGCCGGCGCCAGTATCGCGCTGGCCGCAGATATTGTATTGGCGGCAAAGTCCGCCAGTTTTGTGCAATTGTTCTGCAAAGTGGGATTGATTCCGGACTCGGGCGGCACCTGGAATCTACCACGGGCAGTCGGGTTGCCCCGGGCAAAAGGGCTGGCAATGCTAGGTGAAAAACTCACGGCCGAAAAAGCAGAGCAGTGGGGGATGATCTGGAGATGTATTGATGACGAGGAATTGATGCCCGAAGCGATGAAACTGGCAGAGCATCTGGCCAGACAGCCGACGCGTGGTCTGGCAGAAACCAAACGGTTGCTGAACGAGTCCTTCTCAACACCAATCCACCAGCAGCTGGAAAATGAAAAGTACGCCATGAGAATGCTGGGCCAGACACACGACTACAGCGAAGGGGTAAGTGCATTTCTGGCCAAGCGGGCGCCGGAGTTTCGTGGCGAATGAGATGAACAGCATGAATGATGTGTATATATGTGATGCAGTCCGAACGCCGATCGGACGATACGGTGGTGCACTGTCAACGGTTCGCGCCGATGACCTGGCAGCGGTGCCGCTGCGTACCCTGGTCGAGCGTAATGACGATGTTGACTGGTCGCTGGTGGATGATGTGCTGTACGGGTGCGCGAACCAGGCGGGTGAAGACAACCGTAATGTGGCTCGCATGGCGGGTCTGCTGGCCGGGCTGCCAGTCGATGTGCCGGGTACGACGATCAACCGGCTGTGTGGTTCGGGTATGGATGCGGTCGGCACCGCCGCCCGTGCCATTCGCTCTGGCGAAGCGCAACTCATCGTTGCCGGGGGCGTGGAGTCCATGTCCAGGGCGCCGTTTGTCATGAGCAAGGCTGCGACTGCCTTTAGTCGTGCAGTGGAAATGTTCGACACTACGATTGGTTGGCGCTTTGTCAACAAGCAGCTCGCTTCCCTGTATGGCACGCACTCAATGCCTGAGACGGCGGAGGAAGTGGCGGCTGAGTTCGGTATCGACAGAGCCGCTCAGGATGCGTTTGCGCTGCGCAGCCAGCAACGGGCCGCTTCCGCTCAGGAGCGGGGCAGGTTTGCCATGGAAATTACGCCGGTGGCGGTGCCCAGGCGTAAGGGCGCCGATGTGATCGTTGAGCATGATGAACACGTTCGCCCTGAGACCACGCTCGAAGCGCTGGGTGCGCTGAGCACGCCATTCAGACAGAACGGCAGCGTGACGGCGGGTAATTCGTCGGGCGTCAATGACGGCGCATGCGCTGTGTTGCTGGCCTCCGCCCAGGCAGTTGCGGATCATGGGCTTAAGCCGCGCGCCAGGGTCGTTGCCATGGCTGTTGCGGGTGTTGAGCCTCGCATCATGGGGATTGGGCCCTTGCCTGCAGTCCGGAAAGTGCTGTCGCTGGCAGGATTGTCGCTGAGTGACATGGATATCATTGAGCTGAATGAAGCCTTCGCCGCGCAATCACTGGCGGTGTTGCGGGCGCTGGGTGTGCCGGACGATGCGCCATATGTTAACCCTAACGGCGGCGCAATAGCGCTAGGGCATCCATTGGGTATGAGCGGGGCCCGCCTGATAACAACGGCCATGATTGAGCTGGAGCAGAAGAAGGCGCGTTATGCGCTGTGTGCCATGTGTATAGGTGTCGGGCAGGGCATTGCCATGATCATTGAGCGCTGCGAGGCGAGCGTATGACACATGCAAAGCTTGTCGTGACGTGCATTATGGATTGTGTTACATTAAATCAATATATTTGGATTATAAGTATCAAATCTTGCAAGAGCTAGAATTGGAGTGTCTCTGATGGCCGAATACAAGTGTGACGAGGTAGAGTTGGAGCAACGTTTCCAGCAGCGAGTTGATGACGAACAGCGGATCGAGCCCAAAGACTGGATGCCGGAGAAATTTCGGCGCAATCTTATCCGGCAGATTTCGCAACATGCGCACTCTGAAGTCATTGGTATGCAGCCCGAAGGGGTCTGGATTACCCGAGCGCCGACGTTACACAGAAAGATCGTCCTGCTTGCGAAAGTTCAGGACGAAGGTGGTCACGGACTGTATCTGTACAGTGCTGCGGAGACGCTGGGTGCTACTCGAGAAGAAATGATATCGGCACTTCAGAGCGGCAAGGCCAAATATGCCTCGATCTTTAACTATCCGTCCCTGACCTGGGCGGACGTTGGCACCATAGGCTGGCTGGTTGACGGTGCTGCCATTGTCAATCAGATCACCCTTCAGCGGACATCATACGGTCCTTATGCCCGTGCCATGGTTCGTGTATGCAAGGAAGAAAGTTTTCACCAGCGTCAGGGTTACCAGAGCGTAATGGCGCTGGCTTTCGGGTCCGAGGAACAGAAAGCCATGGCTCAGGACGCGCTGGACCGCTGGTGGTGGCCAACGCTGATGATGTTCGGGCCGAATGACGCTGAGTCAGCAAATAGTGCGCAGTCGATGAAGTGGAAGATCAAGCGTGAAAGCAATGACAGCCTGCGGCAACGGTTTATTGATCAGACTGTTCCTCAGGCAGAGTATCTGGGTTTGCGTATTCCCGATCCGGATCTGCGCTGGAACGAAGAGCGCGGACATTACGATTTTGGTGAAATCGACTGGGAAGAATTCAATCGTGTGATTTCCGGCGATGGCCCATGCAACCGCGAGCGTATTGAGCACCATGTCCAGGCACATGAAAGCGGAGCCTGGGTCAGGGAGGCGGCAAAGGCTTATGAAGAGAAACGAAGAATCCGGAACGAGTCTGCAGAGAGTGCGAGACGTAGTCGTGGCCAAGAGGCCGCTTGAAATAGGGGACAAGCGATGAAGATGGCAGATCATATGCCGCTGTTTGAGGTATTCATTCGGTCACGTCGGGGGCTGGACCATAAACACGTTGGCAGCCTTCATGCAGACAGCCACGAGCAGGCTCTGGAATATGCCCGGGACTGTTATACGCGGCGAAGCGAAGGGGCGAGCATCTGGGTTGTGAGGTCAAGCGATATAGTCGCTTCTCAGGAAGAAGATGCGTCCAGTTTCCATGATCCCATGGACGACAAACCGTACCGGCATGCAGCTCATTACGAGCTGCCTGACGCTATCGGCAATATGTAGGAAATAGGAACGACAATGACGGATACGGTTGATAAACAGGTTTTGTTTCGGTACGTGCAGGCACTGGGCGACGATGCGCTGGTGCTGGGCCAGCGCCTGTCTGAATGGTGCAGTGCGGGTCCTTTTTTGGAAGAGGATCTGGCGCTGGCCAATGTTGCCCTGGACTATCTTGGCCGTGCGCGCATGTTCTATGAATATGCGGCACAAGTTGAAGGTGCCGGGCGGACAGAAGATAACCTGGCGTTTGATCGCACTGCCGGGGAGTATCACAATCACCTGCTGTACGAGCTGCCGCGAGGAGATTTTGCAATCACCATGGCCAGACAGCTAATGATTGATCTGTACAGTGTTGAATACCTGTCGGCGCTATGTCATTCCCGGGATGAAACGCTGGCGGCTATTGCGACGCGCTGTTTAAAGGAAAGCCAGTACCACCTGCGACGCAGCCGGGAATGGGTGGTGCGCCTGGGAGACGGCACTGATGAAAGTCATTACCGTATTCAAAAGGCCTTCAATGAGTTGTGGGGCTATACAGGTGAGATGTTTGTGCCAGACGCAAACGAACAGACGCTTGCCGACGCGGGCATTGCAGTTGATTGTCGGGATATCAGGGAAAAATGGGATCGTCAGCTTGATACCATTCTGGCCGAAGCTACTCTTGAAAGGCCTGATGAAGCGCCAGCAATTGGCGGAGGACGGCAGGGCGTTCACACGGAAACCTTTGGCGCCATGTTGACAGAACTGCAGTATATGCAACGTACCTATCCCGGCCTCGAGTGGTAATCAATGGCAGATATAGTGCTGGTGCCGGAGCTGTTGGCGAGCCGCCAGGTCAGGCGACACAATTCGGATTGCGTCGACATCTGGGCTGCACTCGACGCTGTCACTGATCCGGAAATACCTGTTCTTTCTATATGGGATCTGGGTGTTCTGCACGATGTGCAGCGGCAGGGTGACACTGTTGTTGTAACCATCACGCCCACTTACTCCGGATGCCCGGCAATGGATGAGATTGCGCGTAATATCCGTGAATTGATAGAAGCGCAGTACGAGGTGCAGGCAAGCGTCAAAATCAGCCTGTCGCCAGCATGGAGTACCGACCTGATATCACCACAAGGCAAGGCAAAGTTGCGTGAATACGGCATCGCACCTCCGCACGAACGCGGTGCCGCCGGTCAGCCAATTGCCTGTCCTCAATGTGGCTCAACAGATACGGAGTGTGTCAGTGAATTTGCATCGACCGCATGCAAGGCGCTCTATAAATGTAGATCATGCGGAGAACCGTTTGATTATTTCAAGTGTATATGAGAATTGATAGAAGGCGATTATGACAGACACACGTTTTTATCCGCTCACAATTGAGCGGATACGGAATGAAACTGAGTCAGCCGTTGTTGTTGATTTTTCGGTAGATGATGAACTGGCTTCGGCATTCAAGTTCAAGCAGGGGCAATACCTGACGCTCAGTGCTGAGATTGACGGGCAAACCGTACGCCGCTCGTATTCGGTCTGTACGGGCGTTGATGAGGGTAAGCTGGCCGTTGCCATCAGGCGGATCGAAGGTGGGCTGTTTTCGAATTACGTCAACGACAGTCTTCGTCAGGGTCAGATTGTAGGCGTAATGCCTCCCCAGGGCGAATTTTACACCGAGCTTGATCCGGCTAATGAAAAGCATTACATGTGCATCGCCGCGGGAAGCGGGATCACGCCGATCATTTCTATCATCAAATCTGTTTTGGCAAAGGAACCGAAGAGTCGGGTAACGCTGATTTATGGCAACCGTCGGTCGAATACGATCATGTTCAAGGAAGAGCTTGGGTTCGTGAAGAACCGGTATATGGACCGGTTCAACTGGATCAATGTGCTCAGTCAGGAGCGACAGGATGCCGAGGTGCTGTACGGCCGTATTGACAATAAGAAAGGTGCGGAGCTGCAGGCAAAGGGACTGATCGAGCTGTCAAATGTCGATGAATTCTTTCTCTGTGGTCCCCATGAAATGATCACCAACCTGTCCAGCGGATTGCGCAAATCCAATATCAATGAGGCAAACATTCATTATGAGCTGTTCTTTGCTTCCAGTGATGATGCGGAAGCTGTAAAAACCAAGCGTGACGAACGGAGCCGCCTGTACAGTGGCAAAGTCAGTCAGGTCTCCGTGACCTGGGATGGACGGACCATTGACTTTCCATTGCCGGTTGATGGAGACAATGTGCTGGATGGCGCCATGAAAAATGGTGTGGATTTGCCGTTTTCCTGCAAGGGCGGTGTCTGTGCCACCTGCAAGTGTCGGGTTCTTGAAGGCACAGTGGATATGGATGTCAATCATGCTCTTTCCGACGGTGAGATCGCTCAGGGCGTCGTTCTGGCTTGCCAGGCACATCCGTTGAGCTCCCGTGTTGTGCTGGACTTCGATCATAAATAGGTTCGATGTAGACGACCATTTCGTTTAATATCGATGGTCGTCCCGTCAAGCGTCTGCAAAGAGATGCCGGATGGAGGCAAGAATCTATTGCTGAAAGGGGTGCAAACCAATGACACAACGGAGTGTATTGACCAAGGTTCTGGCCGATATCAACAAGGAGCAGTCACTTAGCGGTACATCGCTCATCATTACCGTGTTTGGAGACTGCGTATCCCAGCATAGCGGCAGTATCTGGCTTGGAAGTCTGATTCGGGCACTGGCCCCGCTGGGTATTAACGAACGCCTGGTGCGCACCTCCGTATTTCGCCTGGTCAATGATGACTGGTTGGCGGTACGCAAGATTGCCCGCAGAAGCTACTACAGCTTTACCGATTCCGGGAAGAGCCAGTTTGAACGTGTGGCCCGGCGTATCTATCAGGCGGAGCAGCTGGAATGGGACAATGGCTGGACGTTGCTGGTTCTGAGTTCTGTGCCGACGGAGAAGAAAGATGACCTGCGCAAAAAGCTGCTTTGGCAGGGCTTTGGGCAGTTGGGGCATGACCTGTTTGCCCATCACCGGTTTGATAACCCGTCTCTTGATGAAATTCTGAACGAAACGGATTCGATGAATGATGTTGTGATCCTGCACGCCGAGGCTCGCGAATTTCCCTCCCGTATGGCACTCAAAGCACTGGCCCAGGAAAAATGGGGAATTGTCGATTTGGAAGTACGATACAAGCGCTTCCTGGTGATTTTTCGCCCGGTTCTGGATGCGATAATAAAGAAGACCAAGCTGGATCCGGAGGTGTGTTTTTTACTCCGTATACTGTTGATTCACGAGTATCGCCGGATACTGCTGAAGGATCATGACCTTCCAATTGAGCTTTTGCCCAGTGGCTGGCCGGGCCTGAATGCGCGTAACCTGACAGTAAACCTTTACGCCAGGCTAACACCCAAGGCAGAAGAGTTTATCACCTCTGAACTTGAGTCCGCGGAAGGCCCATTGCCGAAAGCAAGCCATTCCTTTTATGAGCGATTTAGCTAAGGCAGTTTTTGTGCTCTGCCCGCGGCGGAAATGCCGCAGGCAAGAACCTTTGTGGTGATCTTTTAATAGATACTATTATTCTCATTATTTCATCCTGATTGTGTCGTATTGGTCTGATTCAGAGGGAGATGCTGCAGTCATTGGCCTTTCTGGTGGCGCTTTGAAATCAACCAGGCTCAGGTGTGTCGCCAAGCCTGGGTTTCCTGTCAGGTTGCTCGCGATTATATGTGCGGGTTGGCGCTCACTCAACGCTCGCAATTCAGCTTTATTCACAGGACGTCAGACAAGCGTTGTTTGCCGTGGCCAGGGGGGGCAGCGCTGGCGCGCAGAAGGGAGGATAAACCTTTTATGAATCAAATTGTTGCGACAAAACCAGCTTCGATTAAGGGGGGCTGTAGTCGTCGCGAAAGGTATGAGGCTGGGCCGATTTCCTTAATAATAGTGCCTTGTGTACCGCGTCCGGCAGGTCAGTCGTTGTGCTCATGACGGCCTGAGTGTGAGATGGAGCGTTCCTTAGCGTCGGTGAACGCTGGTTGCATCAGGTGATCATGGGGCACAATAGGTCCGCCGGGATCATCGGCGATTATTGCTTTGTTGGGAGTGTGGCTGGACGTTTTCTGGCGCTGGCGATAAGTCTCGTGCCAAGCGATAAAAATTAGACACATTTTATGTTGAATGGTGGTTTGCAGTGTGTCATATTCTGCATCGATCAGGATTATTCTGATCTTGCGATTGGCAATCCACCAAGAATACCAATAATACTTATTATAATGAGAAAAAATTAGGGGACGAACGGTATGAAGAAAAATTACATACGAGCGCGGTCAGCATGCCTCGTAGGAGCCAGTTCTGTCGCGGTGTTACTGTCTGCGAGCGGAGCATTTGCCCAGCAAAATCAAGCTGAGCCAGGTATTGAGGAGGTCGTGGTAACCGGCTCCCTTATCTCGCGGAGCGGTTATGACGCCCCGACACCTGTATCGGCGCTTGGAGAAGAAGCGCTACGTCAAATGCCAGTGACTCAGATCGGTGAGCTTGTAGACCGGCTGCCGGCATTTCAGGGGTCCCAGAATTCACGTAATAATGTCAGCATCAGTGACGGTACATCCGGCACCAACCTGCTGGATCTGCGTGGTATGGGTGCCAACCGCACCCTGGTGCTGCTGGACGGCAAGCGCGTTGTCGGGTCATCCATCGGTGGCTCTCGAGGCGGCGCTGTCGACATCAGCAACTTCCCTAGTGGGCTGGTTCGACGTGTTGAGGTAATCACGGGCGGTGCATCCGCCACGTACGGTGCTGATGCCCTGGCCGGTGTGGTCAACTTCATGCTCGACAAAGACTACACTGGGTTCAAGGTCCGGGCTCAAGGTTCAATGACCACCCACGGCGACGGCGAAGCCTACCAGCTGGGCTTTACCGGCGGTGTACCGTTTGCCGATGACCGCGGTCACTTCCTGATCGACGTTGAGCGTGGCTATGACGCAGCCATTGAAGGCAAGCCCCGTGACTGGGCTGATCCGTTGTCTGCCCTCGTCCGCAATTCAGACTATGCTCCGGGTAATGGCCAGCCATTCTACAAAATTATTGATGATGCCGGGTTGAGCGTAGTGACGCGTGGCGGTTTGATTGTCGGTGGTCCACTGCGTGGTACACAGTTTCAGAATGGTGGCACACCTGTGCCATTTGAGTTCGGGAAGATTCACAGCGGAATCTGGATGGAAGGTGGCGACTGGGAGACGTCCACGATTCACAAGGCTACCGGCCTGGCCATGGAGCAGGAGCGGGACTCAATATTCCTGCGCACCAGCTACGAGCTGACCAACGACACGAACGTCTACGGTGAGTTCATGTATAGCGACTCCCATTCGGTAAACCCGGGTACCGCACTGCCCTTCCGGCTTGGCAATGTCACTATTCGGTCGGGCAACCCATTTATTCCTGCCTCAGTGCAGTCGGCGATGGATGCTCAAGGCATTGACTCGTTCCTGATGGGTACGGTCAATGGCGATGCAGGTGCCGCGCAGTTCGAAGGTAGACGCGAACTGCAACGCTTGGTCGTCGGTGCCGAAGGTGCGTTCGACGCGTTTGGTAGCAGCTGGGACTGGGATGTCTCCTATGTAGACAATGAAAATGACATCACCCAGAAAACGCCGAACAACCTGATCAACTCCCGTTATAACCTGGCAGTTGACGCAGTTGTGGGCGCCAACGGGCAAATCGTCTGTCGTATCAATGCCGACAGCAATCCTGCCAACGACAATTCTGACTGTGTTCCCTACAACAATATGGGCACTGGCGTGTTGTCACCTGCGGCCAAAGACTTCGTCTTCGACACTGGCTGGGCGACAATGTTGCTGGAGCAGGAAGTCCTTTCTGGTGCTGTGGTAGGTGAGCCGTTTGAAAACTGGGCGGGCCCCGTGTCGCTGGCCTTCGGTGCTTCGTATCGTACTGAGGAAGTCGCCGGTGAAACCAGTGAGCTGGACCAGCAGGGCGTCTTCCTCGGTGGTAACTACAACCCGACATTCGGTGACTACGATGTTACTGAGTTCTATGCCGAGACAGTGGTACCGTTGCTTAAAGATGTGGCGCTCGCGCAGCAGGTAGACATCAATGGTGCGTTCCGTTCGACTGATTACAGCACCTCTGGCCAGGTGGATACCTGGAAGTTGGGTCTCAGCTGGCGTGTGAACGACGATGTGCGTGTCCGTGCGACGCGCTCCCGCGACATTCGCGCTCCGAGTCTTGGCGACCTGTTCGATGCCGGTACGTCCGGTACCGGGTCCATTGATGATCCATTCACCGGTGAAACGACTCAGTATATTTCGCAGACGCGTGGTAATGTTAACGTCCAGCCGGAGATCGGTGACACAACCGGTATTGGTGTTATCTATCAGCCATCGTGGTTGCCTGAGTTCTCCTTGTCAGTTGATTACTACAACATCGAAGTGTCAGATGCCATTCTGACGGTAGGCACCCAGGAAATCCTGCAGCGCTGCTTCGACGGGAACACGGCCCTGTGTGACAGCGTCATCCGTGGCAGCGACGGTCTCATCGATATGATTGTGGTCCAGCCTCAGAACCTGCTCCTGCAAGAGGCTGCCGGCTGGGATATCGAGGCAAGCTACCGCTTCCCGCTGTCCAACATCAGCTCCGGACTTCAGGGTGACCTGTCATTCCGGGCGATGGTTACTCTGATCGACAAACTGAATACCACCGATGGCAAATCAAGCCATGATGGCGTTGGTGTGACCGGCCCAGAACGCGATTCCCCTGGATTCGGTCTGAATTCAGCTGAAAACCGCTATCTGGCTAATGTCACCTATGCCAACGGTCCGTTCGACGCTACATTGACGGCACGTGGTATGGGGTCGGGCGTTTATAGCAACCGTTACGTTCAGTGTGATATCGGGTCTTGCCCAACATCGACCAATACGATCAATGACAATCATATCGACTCGATCACCTATTTCGATCTGGCGCTCAACTACCAGATCGGCGAAGGCAGAGTCTACGTTGCATTGCAAAACATGCTGGACGAGGATCCGCCCCATGTTGCGACCACCAGCTTCTGGTCAGGACCTGGCAACATGGGCTTTTACGACCGTATGGGCCGGATCGTCCGTGTCGGCGTAAACTATGACTTCTAAGCGATAGACCGTCTGGCTTGACTGAGGCTGACAGACAGTAACGTATTCGGCACGCCGGATAACGTTGGCAGCCTCTTTTAAGCTACTCCGCAGCCTCGACCTGAGGTTGCGGATGAATATCGTAGGCATCGCTCAGTAGCCTCACTTGCTGAGCGATGCCCATACGACAGGCTGGGCCCTGGGCTGTAGCAGTTGCTTCCGCCGAGATTCCTGTTGGAGATCCTTGCTATGCGCGAGAGTTGTTATCCGAGGCTTGATAGCCAGATTCCTGTTCCAGTTTGGAGTACTGTATGAAAGACCGACATTTTTTTCTTTCGGTGCTGACCAGCGCCCTGTTTTCTTTGGTATCACTGGTGAGTGTCGCCAACGCTTTTCCGTCTGCTGATATCGCTGCTCGCGGTCTTCAGGAGGTCGATTTTCCACGGTCGCAAGAACTTGCGCCCGGAGTCTATGCTTATGAGGGACTGCACTCTGCTCTGCCTGACGGCACAGTTTTCAACACCGTCAGTCTGATTGTCGTTAGCAATGACGGGGTTATGGTCGTTGATGGTCAGGGCGACGTGTGGCAGACAAAACTGATGATCAATTACATCAGTGACCTGACTACCCAACCTATCAAATACGTCGTGGTCGCGTCTGACCATGGCGACCATGTCGGAGGTAATGCCGCATTCAAGGCAGCCTTTCCAGACGTGACGTTTATTTCTTCACCAGCATCGCAGCTCAATCTTTCCGGTACATCAACACCGCCAGAACAAACCGTTGCTGATGAGCGCAGGCTTACAATGGGTGAAACCGAGATTCATATACTGGATCTGGGTCGTGCTCATACCGGTGGTGATCTCGCTGTTTATCTGCCCGACAGCAAAGTACTTTTCCTGGGTGAAATCTACATGCGTGGTCTCTTCCCGGCAATGCGCTCGGCCTACCCTGGTGAGTGGCTGGCCGCCATTGAAAAAGCGCAGGCGATGGATGTGTCCTGGTACATCCCTGGTCATGGCTTTATCGACGATGCCGCATCAATGGAGCGTGATCTCGAGACCTATCGGCAATCTATCGCCGCTGTCATAGAAGAGTCTGAGCGTTTGCACGCTGCCGGAGTGTCGTGTGAGTCGCCAAGTGCGTGTGCAGCGGCAGATCAGGCAAATTGGGGACAATACGAAAACTGGACGGCAACTAACAACCAGGCGCCGTTCGCGATCAAACGAGTCTATCAGCAAATCGACGGCACGCTCGATGGCGATAAACCGGCTTCCGACGATCGCTCTCTGGTTGATCTGTGGGAAGCGGGCCAGACGGCATTCGGTCAGTATGTGACGGGAGTTCCCTTTACAGTTGAGACGGGCCGTGACCTCGCCGCAAACCCGTTACTGGACTACGCCTTTCTGAATCTCGAGCAGGAATACAACCTTGACTCGGCGCGTGACATAGCCGAAGGCCTCAGTAGCCGGGGAGCAGATTCGGCAATGGACTTGCTGGTTCGCATTCCGCCCTTGTCTGAAGCCGGTGTTGACGCTTCACGGGCACGGGTTGAGGAGCTCCTGGCCATGGGTGTGGATGGTGTCGTGTTCCCGCATGTGCGAAGTGCCGAGGAGGCGCGTACGGCGATTTCGTTCTTCGAAGGCGTCAATGTGTGGTCCCCTGACAATCCTGATGGTGACATCGTGGTGATGCTGATGCTCGAAACGCCCGACGTATTTGCTGAGCTCGAAGAAATCGCAAACATTCCCGGCTACAGCGCACTTGCGTGTGGCATCGGTAGTCTGACAGGTGCCCTCGGCGGCGACCGGGAGGCTGCCGAAAAGCTCAATCTGGAAGTCCTGGCACATAGTCAGCAAGTAGGCATGGCTGATATTATTACCGCCGATACTGAATCGGTTGCACGTCGCGTGGATCAGGGCTTCCTTGGTTTGCTGGTGTACGGGCCCATGGCGAATGACGTCATTCGACTGGGCAGGACCGCGGCCGGTCGTTAACGAGACAGACAATAACTATAACAGGTGCCTGTTATTGCAGGGTGCCATGATCGTTCACAGGTGACAAACAGGTCACCAACAGGAGTCAACATGGATAAGAAAATTTCTCGCCGTACCATTCTCAAAAGAGGCCTGCAGATCCCACTGGGAGGCAGCGTGCTTTTCGGCCTGGCAGCCTGTGGTAATGATGGTGACAGCAGCAATGCCATGGTTTGTGCAGACCCGAATATGATGACTTCTGCGCAAGAAAGCGTTCGCCGTACACTGAAGTACACCGAGGTTGCACCTGACCCTGCCAGAGTGTGTGCGGGCTGCGACTTTTTCCATGCACCGGCGGAAGGCAGTGCATGCGGATCATGCGAAATGTTCGGCGGAGAGCCGGTGAATCCCGGTGGTTACTGTGACTCATGGAGTGTTGACGCTTAGGTCGGCATCAGGCTCTTCCAGTATGACCCGGAAACACAGACGTTGGCGCTTTGGCTCCGAGGTCGTAATTAATAGTAGATAAAAATCAGTCAAGAAGATCGGAGCAAAATGATGATGTTTCAACTCAGGCGCAGCCAGCCGGGCCGGCGTACTAAAGCATACGGAGCGGGTATGTTCTGGAATATGGTACTGGTGGCAGGTATATCTGCTGTCATGGTGAACTGGTCGAGTCCAGCCAGCGCGGCCGAAGCGGCTAACCTGTCTGAGGTGGAGCAAAGAGGTGAATATCTGGCGGCAGCAGGAAACTGTGTCAGCTGTCATACCACCGACAATGGTAGCCAGTTTGCAGGTGGACTCGCGTTTGAAACGCCGTTCGGAACGATTTATTCGACCAACATCACACCCGACCCGGACGTGGGCATAGGCCAGTGGAGCCTGGAAGATTTTACCAGGGCGATGAGACACGGCGAAGCGCCCGGCGGTGAACACCTGTATCCTGTTTTTCCCTATACCTCATACGCAAAAGTCAGCGACGAAGATATCGCGGCCATTTACGCTTATCTCAAGACGATTGCGCCGGTAAGCACGACACCGCCGGAGAACGATCTCGGGTTTCCCTACAATCAGCGTTGGGCGCTGGGTCTCTGGAAAACCGTGTTCCACGATGAGAGTCGTTTTGAACCAGATCCGGAGCAGTCGGATGAATGGAATCGCGGCGCGTATCTGGTAGAGGGGCTGGGTCACTGCGGCATGTGTCATACACCGCGGAATTTGCTGGGTGCCAACGATAGTGGCCTTGCCATGACCGGCGGTACTTACGAGACCCGATTCGAGGGCAAGCTGTCGACCTGGTCTGCGCCCAACCTCACCTCGGCGGATAGCGGCCTGGCGATTTGGACTGTTGACGATATTGCGGATTATCTGAAACTTGGCGTCAGTCACCGCGCCGGCGTATTCGGGCCCATGAACGAAGTGGTACTGAATAGCACCCGGCATCTGTCGACAGAAGATGTACGTGCAATGGCCGTGTATCTGAAAAGCCTGCCGGCCAATGCCCAGGACAGCGGCGAACCCGCCTCCGCGGATGTCATGCGGGCCGGTTCCTTACAGTACGATATTCACTGTGGCAGTTGTCATTTGCCAACCGGTGAAGGCTCGCCAGAACAGGGTCCTCCGTTGATTGGCAGCCCTATCGTCCTGGATGCGAATCCGGAGTCGCTGATAAACATCACCCTGTTCGGCGCACAGACACCTCATATTTCTCCATCGCAGGAGTGGGCTGCGCGAACATGGATACGTATGGAGCCGTTCGAGAATCTGATGAGCGATGAGCAGATCGCAGCTGCGCTGAGTTTCATACGTGCGACCTGGGGCCATGAGGCAGGTGCAGTCACCCCTGAGCAGGTTGCGGAGCAGCGCTAACAGATGCGCATCAGGACAGGTTCAAGCTGTTCGTCACGTTGTGGTTTCATTCAACAGGATCCGAGGGTGATCAAATGCTAAAACGGATCCTGTTGCTGGGCCTGGCGTGGCTGATGTCTGGGTGCGCTGCCGAATATTCAGGATCCGGAGCAGGAGGTGAGCAGAATACTGGGCCTGCTCCGCTTCTGTACGTGTGGGCTGGCGACCATGATAAAAATCCGGATCATACTGATTTTCTCGCGGTGCTGGATACAGACCCGAACAGTTCAACCTATGGTGCGGTTTTGACCTCCGAACCTGCCGGTGCTGTAGGCACCAACCCTCATCATACCGAACCAGTTGTGCCAAAGGGTTCGGTATTGTTCGCGAACGGATACGATGCCGGCAGAACATTTCTGTTCGATCTGTCCGAACCAGCAGAGCCTCATCTGTCGGGCGAGCTCGATCCAGTTCCCGGACTTGAGTTTCCTCACAGCTTCCTTCGTCTTGATGACGGAGAGCTAATTGCGACGATGCAATACGGCGACGGGAGTATCCCGGGAAATCCTGGCGGGCTTGCGCGGTTTGATGCAGATGCCGATCTTGTTGCTGTCGCCAGTGCCGCAGATCCGGCTTTCGAGGGAGAGCTGATACGACCATACTCTGTCGAAATCATCCCGGACCTGGACCGGGCGGTTACTACCAGCCGGACCATGAATATCTTCACCGAGCAGGCTGCCGATGTGGTACAGATCTGGGGGCTGTCAGATTTGGCATTGATGCACACTCTGCGTGTTCCCAGAGTCGAACCGGTCGATGCCCCTGAGTGTGTATTCGGTGTCGGGGACATCTGTGAGGCCGGGCAGTACTCTGCAGAGGATCAGCCGTTTGAGAGTCGCCTGCTGGGCGATGGCTCTGTTCTGATGAACACCTTGATGTGTGGTATTTACCGCATCACCGATGTCGATTCCGATGCGCCGGGCATCGAGCTGGTGCTAAACTTTCCCGACCTGTTCGGCTGTTCGGTACCCACGGTCATAGACCACTTTTTAGTGCTGCCGGTCATGTTCAGCGAAACAATTCTGGTGCTGGATATTTCGGAGCCGGGCGACATCAGGGAAGTCAGTCGATTTGATACACCTGGCTACCAGCCGCACTGGGCGGTAACCGATCCGGGTGGGTCACGTATCGTCGTGACGTCATCTGGCACAGCGCCGACTTACACGGTGCTCATGTTTGACTTTGATTCGGTGGATGGACAGTTGAGACTTGATGAATCCTTCGGGTCGTCCGAATTTCCGAAAGCAGGTGTTTCGTTTTACCGGGATTCCTGGCCCCACGGCGAAACCGGCACAGCCGTACCCCATGCTGCAGTGTTCGGGTATCGTTAGGCGTCAATTCGTAGTATTGAAGGGATCGTATGCCGAATGCCAGTTTCCAGCCAGCCCGGGAAAAAAAGGCTGTTATCTGGAGTACGGGAAGACGCCGCACGCTTGGTGGCTTCCGCGTTGCCTTAGCGTTAATGCTGCTATTGCCAGTTCCATTTGCGCTCGCAGAGCGAGGGGCAATAGATCCTGGGCGCTATCTTCTATACACAGGCGGCTGTATCAGTTGCCATACCAGTGAGTCCGGGCCTGATCTGGCGGGTGGCGTGCCGCTCGAGACGCCATTCGGTGTGTTGTATTCGACAAACATCACTCCTGATATTGAAACTGGTATCGGAGGCTGGTCAATAGAAGATTTTTCCAACGCCATGCGAAAGGGGACGCTCCCCGATGGCAGCCATCTGTACCCGGCTTTTCCTTATACTTCATATACACTCATGTCAGATGAAGACATTGAGCTGCTGTATGACTATCTGATGAGCATCCCTCCGGCGCGATCTGAGCCGCCTGTAAATACGCTACGGTTTCCGTTCAATCAAAGATGGTTGTTGGGGGTCTGGAAGCGGTTGTTCTTTGACGAGGGCCGGTTTAAGCCGCGTCCGGATAAGTCCAGGCAATGGAACCGTGGCGCGTACCTTGTTGAAGGTCTTGGGCATTGCGGTGCCTGCCACACGCCCCGGGGGTTTCTGGGCAATGAAAAACAGCACCTGGCAATGACTGGGGGCACCTACCTTGATGAAATTGAAGGCAATCCCCTGACGTGGTCGGCTACCAATTTAACTCAGGCATATAGTGGGCTGGGACTGTGGAGCAACGATCACATCGAGGAATATCTCAAGCTGGGTTTCAGTGAGCGTGCCGGCGTTTTTGGGCCCATGAATCGGGTGGTACTGAATAGCACCAGCCACCTGAATGACGCAGACCTGCGCGCAATGGCGGTTTATCTAAAGAGTCTGCCAGCGCTCGAGCAGACAGTGCTGGGGAGTGCGCCAGCGCCGGATGTCATGCGTCGCGGAGAGATCGTTTATGACGTGCAATGCGGAATCTGTCACTTGCCTGACGGAAAGGGGTCAAATACAACCGGACCACCATTGGTTGGCAGTGCGGTAACGCTGGCGCCGGACCCCGCTTCGCTGATTAATATCACGCTCTATGGTGCCCAGCTCCCGTCCGAGCCCGTGTCTCCTCAGTGGCAGGCGCGGCGCTGGAATGTTATGGAGCCCTACCACGAAAAACTGAGTGACACAGAGATAGCCGAGGTGCTGACTTATATCCGTAATGCCTGGACCAATGTCGGCAGCGAGGTCACATTGGAGCAGGTGCGACGTCAGCGATAAAGTATGACTAGGGGGGGGGTTTCTGACATGAACAAAAGACGCTTTATCCAACTGGGTGGACAGAGTGCCGTTTTAGTCGCAGCGCTTTTCCTGGGGTTGAGTCCACAACGAGCACCTGCACAGAACAGAACCGGTTATGACAAGAGCAGATTATTCAGGGGCTTTAAAAACAACAACGACCTGATATTTCAAGGTTTTGCATACCATGCCTTTCACAACGGCCTTGCTCCGAGAATAGTTCAACCTGATGGCGGTTATACGTATTTTATCGATTCTTTTGTCGGCAATGTAATCCCTCAATCAGCACGTATAAAAACCTCTACACCCAGAATAGAGCCTGGCTACTGGCTTGTTGCCGTGAAACTGGATGAGATTTATAACACCGGCATCGATGTTGAAAGGTTTCGCGGGCTAAGGCTCGACGTATTTGATTTTGCAATTGAAATGAATGCAAAGGTCGACCTGGCAGAGTCAACAGGCCTTACCCCTGAGATGAAATATTTTATATGGGGTATAAAAGCCTTCATGGACAAGTATTCCACAACCTCCCGGCACAGTAACCGTGACAGTATCAGCGATGAAGACATTGAACAGCATTTCATGACGTCGATTTACTTTGCGGCTTATCGGGATCACAAGAAAACCGATGAGCAGATAATTCAGGCAGTGGACGACTTCATGCGCTCTGCCATCCCTCAGCGCAACACCCTGGCCATAGAGGTATTCGAAGCGCTGGCGCAGCTGGGATCCGGGGATGAAAAAAGCACCGATCCCGATGACCCGTACAACAGGCGGTATGTGGCGTCCTGGAGTAGCTATATCATAGGTACGAAGATCGCTGTTTATCAGGGTGATATGGAAAAAAGCCTGTTGTTGGAAACCAATGTTGAAGTGCCACTTAGGCGATTTGTTGCCAGGATAAGACCTGATACGGATCGCGGAGAAACAGTTTTAAAGTTTTGAGTATTGATAATGATGAATTGCGAATGCGTAATTATAATTAAATACGCATATTCTATGCATGAATGGCTGCATATATTGCATAAATAGCAAAATCATTTCTGCCAAATCGAATTAACATGGCCTCATAGATTACACCGTATCCCTATGGAGCCCTGTATGCAATCCAACCTTCCTCAGTTGAAGGATGTGTCCCTTAGCGACAAGTACGAACTGCGAAGTGGCCGCGCCTATATGACCGGCATCGAAGCACTGGTGCGGCTGCTGATATTGCAGCGCCAGCGGGATGAGGCGCGCGGCGTGAACACCGCTGGCTTTGTGTCTGGCTATCGCGGTTCGCCTCTTGGCGGTCTGGACCAGACTCTATGGAAGGCCCAGAAATATCTGGATCAACATCAGGTGCGGTTCCAGCCCGGCGTGAATGAGGACCTGGCCATGACTGCCGTGCGTGGTACCCAGGAAGTGACCATGTTTCCGGGCGCGCTCCATGAAGGTGTGTTTGGCATGTGGTACGGCAAGGGGCCGGGACTCGATCGCAGCATGGATGCGCTCAAGCACGCCAACGCAGTAGGTACGTCACAGTTCGGCGGTGTTTTGGCTGTGGCAGGTGATGACCATGGCTGCAAGTCCTCCAGCCTGCCCCATCAGTCAGAGCATGATTTCATTTCTGCCATGGTGCCGATACTGGCGCCCGCCAATGTGCAGGAGATTCTTGATTACGGCGTGCTGGGCTGGGAGCTGTCCCGCTTCTCTGGCTGTTGGGTGGGTTTCAAGTTGAGCACGGAAGTCTGCGATTCCGCTGCCTCGGTAGATATCAATGCGGAGCGCGTGCAGGTGTGCAGACCGGAAAACGTGGATTTGCCGCCGGATGGCGTCCACGCCCGTTGGCCTGATTCGCCTCTTGATCAGGAGCGGCGTCTGAACCGCCACAAGATTTACGCTGCGCGCGAGTTTGCCCGCGCCAACGGCATCAATCGCATAGTAAAAGATAGCAGCAAGCCCTGCTTCGGCATCATTACCACAGGCAAAGCCTACCTCGATGTGCTCCAGGCTCTGGACGATCTGGGCATCGACGAGACGCAGGTGGAAGCTCTGGGCATTCGCATTTTCAAAGTGGGCATGCCCTGGCCGTTGGAACCCATCGCTACCCATGATTTTGCAGAAGGCCTTGATGAAATCCTGGTGGTCGAGGAGAAGCGAAGTATTATTGAGGACCAGCTAACCGGGCAGCTGTACAACATGCCGGTAGAGCAACGTCCGCGGGTAATTGGTGAGTTCGATGAAGACGGTAAAGTGCTACTCGGCAATCTGGGGGAGGTGACTCCGGCCATGATCGCGCGGGTCATCGCCAGCCGCATTTCGCGCTACGCCCAAAGCAATGAAATGAAACAGCGCCTGGAGTTTCTCGCTTTCAAGGAAAAAGCACTGGAAGAGACTACGGAAACCATTGCCCGCACGCCTTATTACTGCTCCGGTTGCCCACACAACACGTCCACCGTGGTGCCGGAGGGCAGTCGCGCCATGGGCGGTATCGGTTGCCATTACATGGCTCAGTGGATGGACCGCGACACGGAAACGTTTACGCAGATGGGCGCGGAAGGGACCACGTGGATTGGTCAGGCACCTTTCACCAGCAACAAGCATGTCTTTCAGAATCTCGGGGATGGCACCTACTTCCATTCCGGCTCGTTGGCCATACGCGCGACCATCGCTGCCAACGTAAACATAACCTACAAAATCCTCTACAATGACGCCGTCGGCATGACCGGTGGGCAACCGATAGATGGCGTGCTCACCGTGGCGGACATTGTGCGTCAGGTACATGCCGAGGGTGTCCGGCGGGTTGCCGTGGTCAGCGACGAACCCGATAAGTACCCGGAAAACTTCCTCCCCCCAGTCAAGGGGCTGACCGTGCACCATCGGGATGACCTTGATGCGGTGCAGCGTGAATTGCGAGAGGTCGTTGGCACCAGCATACTGATCTATGATCAGACCTGCGCAGCGGAGAAGCGGCGCCGACGCAAAAAAGGTCAGTTCCCGAATCCGCAGAAACGCGTGGTTATCAACGAAGCAGTCTGTGAAGGCTGTGGCGACTGCAGCGTGCAATCGAATTGCCTGTCCGTACTGCCCAAGGAAACCGAGTTTGGTCGCAAGCGCAGCATTGATCAGGCCTCCTGCAACAAAGACTTTAGCTGCGTTAAAGGTTTCTGCCCCAGTTTCGTTACCGTAGAAGGCACCGACCTGCGTCCCGCCGAGACAGCGGTAGCGACCGGATCCCTTCCGCCTGAGCCGGACCTTCCCTCGTTGCAAAGGCCCTGGAATATCGTGCTGACGGGTATTGGTGGCACGGGTGTGGTGACGGTCAGCGCGATTCTCGGCATGGCGGCTCACCTTGAGGGCAAGGGCTGTTCCGTGTTCAATCTCAGCGGCATGGCTCAGAAGTTCGGCCCGGTGATGAGCCATGTGCGTATCGGCTTACAGCAAGAAGACATTGATACCCCGCGTGTGGCGGCAGGCGATGCGGATCTGTTGATGGGCTGTGATCTGGTCGTGTCGGCCAGCGATGACGCATTGGGGAAAGTGAGCGTGGGTCGCAGTCACGCGGTGATCAACGACTATGAAGCGCCGACTGCCGGTTTTGTGCAGAACCGGGATATGACATTTCCTGCTGACGCCATGAAAGCGCGCATAGCCCGCGAAAGCGGGGAAGAACGCACCCACTTCGTGGATGCGACCCGCCTGGCCGGAGAGCTGATGGGAGATCCGATCGCTGCCAATATGTTTCTGATGGGCTATGTGTGGCAGAAGGGCCTGATTCCAATTACCCACGCTGCCATTGATCGTGCCATTGAACTCAACAATGTGGCGGTACGTTTTAACCGTGACGCATTTGAGTGGGGCCGTCGTATGGCACATGACCCTGTTGGAAATGCAAGCAGGTCGCCGGAGGAGATGGGTTTTAAGCCTGAAACCGCCGCGTTGTCAGCACTTATTGATCGTCGTGCGCAGTTCCTGGTTGACTACCAGAACGATGCTTACGCGCGGCGTTACCGTGAGTTTGTAGAATCAGTGTGCGCGCGGGAGGAGGCAGGTTTCGGTAACAAACGCGAGATGGCCTTCAGTCGATCTGTGGCAGAGGGCCTATTCAGATTGATGGCCTACAAGGATGAATACGAAGTGGCGCGGCTGTATACGTCCGGTGATTTCACTCGTCATCTGGAACAGCAGTTTGCCGGAAAACCACGCCTGACGTTTCATCTGGCCCCACCGCTAATATCCAGGCGAGATCCGCACACAGGGCATCTGAAGAAGCGCGAATTCGGCCCTTGGATTATGCCAGCGTTCAAACTGATCGCCAGATTAAAAGGTCTGCGTGGTAGTCGCTGGGACATTTTTGGCCTCACTGCCGAGCGAAGAATGGAGCGGCAACTGATTGAGGATTATAGAGCTCTGATCGAAAGTCTGTTGCCGGATATTCACGACGGTAACTATGACGCCGCATTAGCGCTGGCGAAGCTTCCTCAGGACATGCGCGGGTTTGGCCATGTAAAAGAAAAGAATGTGGAAGTCGCGCAGCAGCGCCAGCAAACGTTACTGGCTCAATTCCGGGGCGAAAACGATGTGACCCCCGAGCCTTTGCGTTTTGTAGAGGCAGCCGGCTAAGGAACACCCCAGTAGTCATCAACAAAGAGAACGGACAATGAGAGCAAATTACCGTCAATTGAATTTCGGTCTTGGTGAAACGACTGAAATGCTGCGTGATCACGTTAATAGTTTTGCTGCAGGCGAAATTGCGCCGCTGGCAGTCAGTGTGGACCGTGATAACGCCTTTCCCAATGAGCTGTGGCCGAAGATGGGCAAGATGGGCCTGCTTGGCATGACCGTCAGTGAAGAGTACGGGGGCAGCAACATGGGCTACCTGGCGCATGTTGTTGCGATCGAAGAGATAAGTCGCGCTTCCGCGTCAGTGGGCCTGAGCTATGGCGCACACTCCAATCTGTGCGTTAACCAGATTCATCGCAACGGCACCGAGGCGCAGAAGGCGCGCTATCTGCCGGGTCTGGTGAGTGGCCAGCAGATAGGTGCCCTTGCCATGAGCGAGCCCAATGCTGGTTCCGATGTTGTGAGCATGAAGCTGCGTGCCGACAGGAAGGGCGATCGCTATATTCTGAATGGTAGCAAAATGTGGATTACCAACGGGCCCGATGCTCACACGTTTGTCATCTACGCGAAGACGGATAGCGACAAAGGCCCCCACGGGATTACTGCGTTTATTGTTGAACGTGACTCCGCCGGTTTCTCTCAGGGAGCCAAGTTGGACAAGCTGGGCATGCGCGGTTCGAACACCTGTGAGCTGATATTTGAAGACGTCGAAGTACCAGCGGAAAACATACTGGGTGGCGAGAACCAGGGCGTGAAGGTGCTCATGTCTGGTCTTGATTATGAGCGCGTTGTGTTGTCGGGCGGGCCTACCGGAATAATGCAGGCATGTCTCGACATTGTCGTGCCCTATGTTCATGAGCGGAAACAGTTTGACCGATCCATTGGTGAGTTCCAACTGATCCAGGGCAAACTCGCCGACATGTACACCGAGCTTAACGCGAGTCGCGCGTACCTGTACGCAGTCGCCGCAGCCTGCGATCGCGGTGAAACCACGCGTAAGGACGCCGCCGGTGTCATCCTCTACGCATCAGAGCGAGCGACCAAATTGGCTTTGGAGGCTATCCAGATACTGGGAGGTAACGGCTACACCAATGAATATGACACCGGCCGTCTGTTGCGTGATGCCAAGCTTTATGAAATTGGGGCTGGTACCCAGGAGATTCGCCGCATGTTGATTGGACGTGAACTGTTTAAAGAAACTCAATAAACCAGTCATCAGCGACATTCCAGATGCCGTTCACAACGGCAAACGAATACTCCCATTTATCAGACGCGAGTAAACATGACGACGCTTAAAAGTAATATTCAAACCAGCTCCCCGGAGTTTCGTGAGCGCGATGATTTTCATCGAGAGCTTGTCGGCACGCTCCGCAACAAACTCAAACAGATTCACAACGGCGGGGGAGAAAAAGTACAGGAACGCCACCGGGCCAAAGGTAAACTACTGCCCCGCGAACGTGTCAATCGGCTTCTGGACCCTGGCTCAGCCTTTCTTGAAATTGCGCCCCTGGCTGCAGAAGGTGTCTACGACGATGACGTACCGGCCGCCGCCATCATTGTCGGAATCGGACGTGTGTCAGGCGTCGAGTGCATGATTGTCGCCAATGACTCCACGGTCAAGGGCGGGACCTATTATCCGATGACGGTGAGGAAACACATTCGTGCCCAGACTATTGCGGAAGAGAACCGACTACCGTGCATTTATCTGGTGGACTCGGGAGGCGCCAACCTGCCGCAACAGGACGAGGTTTTCCCCGGGAAAGAAGACTTTGGTCACATATTTTTTAAACAAGCCAATATGTCGGCGCAAGGTATCCCCCAGATTGCCGTTGTGCTCGGCCTGTGCACGGCTGGTGGTGCCTATGTTCCCGCCATGGCAGACGAAAGCATTATGGTGCGCGAGCAAAGCTCTATTTTCCTCGCCGGGCCGCCGCTGGTCAGAGCTGCTACTGGTGAAGAAATATCTGCTGAGGAATTGGGCGGCGCAGATGTGCATTGCAGTGTTTCCGGTGTGGCCGACCATTATGCGCACAGCGAAGAAGAGGCTCTGGAGCGGGCTCGCGCCTGCGTGCGCAATCTGAACCAGCTCAAGCAGACCGAACTGAAGTTGCAGGCCGCGCGGGAACCCCTGTATCCCATTGAGGAGATGTACGGTGTGGTACCCACCGACCAGCGTACGCCTTACGATGTACGTGAAGTTATTGCCCGTCTGGTAGACGGTTCGGAATTCGACGAATTCAAGGCCAATTATGGCACCACACTGGTTTGCGGTTTCGCCCATATCCACGGTATGCCAGTGGGCATTGTGGGCAATAACGGTATTCTTTTCTCAGCCTCTGCGCTCAAAGGAGCCCACTTCATTGAGCTGTGTTGTCAGCGCGGTATTCCATTGATATTTCTTCAGAATATCACTGGTTTTATGGTTGGCAGTAAAGCTGAACATGACGGCATCGCCAAGAACGGTGCCAAATTGGTTACCGCAGTAGCCTGTGCAAAAGTGCCAAAATTTACCGTCATCATTGGCGGCAGCTTCGGCGCGGGAAATTACGGAATGTGCGGTCGGGCGTATAACCCCAGGTTTTTGTGGATGTGGCCCAATGCGCGTATTGCTGTCATGGGTGGTGAGCAGGCAGCTGGAGTGATGGCGCAAGTGCGTGAGGCCGGCCTGAAGCGGAAGGGGCTTAGCTGGACCAGGGAGGAGGAGGCTGCGTTCAAACAGCCTATTCTCGATCAGTTCGAAGATCAGTCGCAGCCATGGTACGCCAGTGCGAGACTCTGGGACGACGGTGTCATTGATCCAGCGCAGACCCGGACAACGTTGGGTTTGGCTTTGTCTGCTGCGCTGAATGCGCCAATTCCCCCGACGAAATTTGGCGTTTTCCGCATGTAGTTGCAAGGAAGCCGTCAATGAATATTCACTTTGTCAAGGAAATGAATGGTGTACTCTACGCCGTGGTGCAAGGATTAACATGTCACTGAACGAACAGTATAATAATAAGTCTTCTGCGCAGGATGGCTGTATCAGAAATCTTCTTATCGCAAACCGCGGTGAAATAGCCTGCCGGATAATTCGCACAGCGCAGCGCATGGGGATCCGATGTATCGCCGTGTATTCTGAAGCGGACCGCGATGCTCCCCATGTCAAACTGGCGAATGCTGCTTTTTGTATCGGACCTGCTCCGGCCCGGGAAAGTTACCTGAACGTCGACCGTATTCTCCAGGTGGCTCGTGCCGAAGGTGCGGACGCCATTCACCCAGGCTATGGCTTCCTCTCTGAAAATGCCTTGCTGGCAGAAGGTTGTAAAAACGCAGGAATACACTTTGTTGGGCCTCCGGTAAAAGCTATCCAGGATATGGGCTCCAAGAGTGCGGCAAAGGTCTTGATGGGGAATGCCAATGTGCCATTGGTGCCCGGTTATCACGGCGATGACCAGTCCCTGGAAACCCTGAAGTCGCAGGCAGAGCTGATTGGTTTTCCGGTGCTGATTAAAGCCAGTGCAGGCGGCGGCGGCAAGGGCATGCGCGTGGTATGGGAAGCTTCGGAACTGGATGATCATATCGCCGGCGCCAAGCGGGAAGCCAAAGCGTCTTTTGGCGATGCGCACCTGCTACTGGAAAAATATCTGTTGAAACCGCGCCACGTGGAAGTCCAGGTATTGTTTGATAAGCACGGCCATGGGGTCTATCTGTTCGATCGTGATTGCTCGCTGCAACGCCGTCATCAGAAAATCATTGAAGAAGCGCCGGCACCGGGTATCGACGCCAGAGTCCGTGAAGCGATGGGACAGGCTGCACTGCGTTGTGGTGAAGCCACCGGTTATGAAGGCGCAGGTACGGTAGAGTTTTTGTTCGATGCTGAGCAAAATTTCTATTTTATGGAGATGAACACGCGTTTGCAGGTTGAGCATCCTGTGACTGAAGGTATTACCGGACTCGATCTGGTGGAATGGCAGCTGCGCATAGCTCAGGGTGAAAAACTCAGCTGGTGCCAGGGCGATCTGTCAGTCAACGGTCATGCCATGGAAGTGCGGCTCTATGCTGAAGATCCTGACCGGGAGTTTCTGCCCACCAGCGGCACCGTCAATCACCTGCGAATGCCGGAGAGGTTGCCCAATGTGAGAGTGGACTCGGGCATTCAGACCGGAAGCGTTATTGGTAGCGATTACGATCCCATGCTCGCCAAGATCATTGCCTGGGGGGCAAATCGCGAGGCGGCGCGGCAAGCGCTGATTGCAGCTCTGGTGAACACCGAGCTGGGAGGTTTTACCACTAACCTGCCCTTTCTTGCTCGCGCACTGAAGAGCGACGCATTCAGCCATGCTGAGCTGACCACGGACTTTGTCGACGTTCATCATGATGAACTCCACAGGTCGCCTTTCGCTCCGGATCTGCAGGTGTTGCTGACCTGGCTGGTCTGGTTCAACGACCATCAGCAAGGCAAGGTTTTATCGGACGACCCCTGGTCCAATGCAAACGGCTGGAGGTTGGCAGTGCCCGACCAGCAGGTTTGCGAGATACGAATAGGCGAGCTAACGCAGCGCCTTGGCTACCGTATAGACGGGCAGGGCAAAGCTGAGTTGTATCTGAATGAGCAGAGCTACGCGCTCGCCTGGACGTTCTGCGAGGGTGTCATCACGTTACGCTATCAGGGACAGCGTTTACGTGTCGCTGGCTGGTTCGATGGACGCACTGCCTGGACCGTGTTTGCTGAGGGGGAAGTCTGGCAGGGCATCATCAATCAGCCGGAATCCACCGAGAGTAGTCTGGACGAACACGCGCTTACCGCTCCGATGCATGGCCGTGTAACGGCAGTGCTGTGCACGGATGGCGAGCAAGTAGTGGCGGGACAGGCGCTGGTCATCATGGAGGCGATGAAGATGGAGCACACGATCAAAGCACCCGCTGATGGAACGGTGCTCTCGGTACTCTGCGCACAAGACGACAGCATCTCGGCAGACCAGCCATTGGTCGAATTCGACGCGAATGAGTAGGGGGCTGAACTCACATGTCCATCAATCTACCTGAATCAGTCAAGCTCGTAGAGGTCGGTCCGCGCGATGGCCTGCAGAATGAAAAACAACGCATTACGGTCGAGGCGCGAGTTGCTCTTATCGAGCGTCTTGGTGCAGCCGGGCTTCGTCATATCGAAGCCGGTAGCTTTGTCAGTCCGAAAGCAATACCGCAAATGGCTGGCAGCGAAGACGTATTCGCGGCTATCAACCGCGGGGCAGGCATCGTCTACAGCGCGTTGACGCCGAATCTAAAAGGTTTTGAGCGCGCACTGGCGGCGGGTGCCAATGAAGTGGCGGTATTCGCGGCAGCCTCGGAGAGTTTCTCCCGGAAAAATATTAATTGTTCCATCGTCGAGAGTCTGGAACGGTTTGCTCCCATATTGACTGCGGCAAAACAGAGCAACGTCCCGGTTCGTGGTTATGTTTCCTGCGTCGTGGATTGCCCGTACGAGGGCGATATTGGTCCAGATGCGGTACGCAAGGTGGCAGCGTCGCTGTATGGCATGGGCTGTTACGAAATTTCCCTGGGTGACACCACGGGCAAAGGCACCGCTGGGCGTATGCAAGCGATGCTGGAAGTGGTCGTGCAGGACGTTCCTGTTCAGGCTCTGGCTGTTCATTGCCATGATACCTATGGCCAGGGCCTGGCCAACATACTCGCCGCCCTGCAGGCCGGGGTGAGTGTGGTGGATGCCTCTGTGGCCGGCCTGGGTGGCTGCCCCTATGCACCTGGGGCGTCCGGAAATGTGAGCAGTGAAGATGTGCTTTACATGCTCAATGGGCTGGGGATCCAAACCGGGGTTGATCTGGAAAAGCTGGTCGAAGCAGGCTGGTTTATATGCGACAGCCTGGAAAGAAAAAATGCTTCCAGGGTGGGCAATGCCATTGGCGCACGCGATCGCCGCTAGCTACCAGCAATAGGCAACGCGGTACTGTACTTGATCTCGGTCAGAGCGACGAAGGAGTGGAACTCATGCACGCCTTGCAAAAGTGATAATTGATGACGCATGAACTGTTCATAGTGATGGGTGTCCCGGGTCACGATTTTGAGCATATAGTCGCTCGTGCCCGTGATCGTGAAACACTCGAGTACCTCGGGTAGCTCGCGTACGGCGCGTTCAAAGTCCTCCAGATATTGCCGCCCATGGGCGGACAGGTTGACCATCACGAATACCAGCATTCCGAATCCCAGTTTTTCCCGGTCAACCAATGCTACTTTGCGTTGAATAACTCCCGTCTCTTCCAGGCGATTGATGCGCCGCCAGCACGGTGATTGCGAAAGACCCACCTGTTCAGCGATCTCTGTGGCAGAAAGGCGAGCGTCCTGTTGCAGCAGCTCAAGGATGCGATAGTCCGTTTTAGATAGCTTGTCAGTCATCAGGATCTCCGAGTGGTGATTGATAAAGTCTAAGTTTCTTATTTTTGTGTCAATAGTTAAATTATATATGCATATATAGCCTTATAAATTGCATTAATTGCAATAAAAATTCGCACTGTCTGCATTAGTATGCGGGTAATGGCTAAGGCGAGGCTTGTTTGTGCTTGTAGACTTCCTGCTTTTTTGTTTTGCGTGATGGCAATCATGGCATAACATGGTAGATTCTCTGCTTGACACATAAAAATTTCATTCAGAGTTCTATGTGTGTCACAATCATGGAAAAAGCCAATTCAGTGATGTGAATGGCCGTGAGGAGTTACCAAGATGAGTTTGGTTGCAGGATGTTTGAACCCAAGATCTGGTCGGCGCTCTACCAGCGCATTTCGCTGGACCGCGGCAGGTTTGCTGTCCCTGTTTGCACTGGTGGGCTGTTCGCCATCCGACCCTGAGCCTGAGACACCCGGCACGCAGGCACTGACCAAGCTCATTACAGCTGAGCAGTATGGTAATTCCCTGGCGTATATCTTCGGCCCTGGCATTGACGCCCGGGTGCAGTTTGCACCGGTACCGCGTGATGAAGGCCTGCTCGCCAACAGTCTGGCCACGGCCGGTGTCAGCATGGGGCAGGTGCAGACC
>Ga0189291_100130_pt1 | contig 70449 bp, 63 predicted proteins | sample UW1redminimetaG_FD_130331 | JGI IMG/M metagenome (GOLD analysis project Ga0189291, IMG submission 130331) | Marine microbial communities from the Costa Rica Dome - UW179B-red mini metaG | ecosystem: Environmental > Aquatic > Marine > Oceanic > Photic zone | place: Costa Rica: the Eastern Pacific...
GAGGCCGACGGGAAACCGATCTCGATTTCCTTGAAGCCCATATCGAGCAGCAACTGGAACATCCGCGCCTTGCGGTCATGTCCCATCGGGTTGATCAGCGACTGGTTGCCGTCGCGCAAATCCACCGAGCACCAGATCGGCGCCTTCTCGATGCGCTTGGACGGCCAGGTCCGGTCGGCAAGGTCGATCTGCGGGTAGGCGTGGTATTTTTGGGCCGCCTTCGGCATGCCCTTTGGTCCGGATGAAGTGTGTGCGGTCATGAGTGTCTCTCGTTTCCTGGCCCAAATCCCGGGAGCCGCGCTTTGGCGACATCAACCGGCCTGAAGCCGTCATGTTGCATTGTGGAAAAAATGTAAAGTCGCGAGAGAGGAGCAAGTCGCGTCATCGGCGGTATCGACCGCCGGACGCTCCTCAACGAGCCCGGCGGTCGCCGCTAAGTGCGAGGAGTAGCAGACCGCCAAGACGCGCATGCGACGCCGTCGCCGCCGCGAAGCGGGCGAAAGGCGACTGGCTGTGGCGCTTGGTCTTGCTCATGACAGGATAGATAACCCCGGCGCGGCGGGAAGGCAAGGGGGATTACGTGATCACCAAATGCAGCGCTCAGAGGTCAACCAACTATTCCCATCACCTCTGTGAATTAATATAATAAGTCATATCAGTGTATCTTTCGATGAGACAATTTTCCGCGAGAAATATAAGAGAGAATTAAAATAATTGTAGCGATCTAGGACCTTTCAAGGACAACACAAAATGCCTTTAGTTCGTGATGCACGCACGCTAAGCCTAAAATCGATAAGCTCCCTCAAAATCGCTATGACGTCCTTCAATTCATTTGACGATGACGGACGGGTAACATCAGTACTTTTGCATCTCCAGCACGCAACAGAGATGCTACTAAAAGCAGTACTAGTTCAAAACAAAGCAAAAGTTTTTGATAAAAAAACAGGAAAATCACTTGGTTTCGAGAAATGTCTTCAAATATGCATGGCATCTTATCGACTAAATGAATCCGAAGCGGGCGTATTTAGGGCTGTTGACGCCCTTCGTGATGCCGCACAGCATTGGTTTATCTATGTGTCCGAGGATCTCCTATACATGCACACGCGAGCATTGGTGACTTCTTTCGATGCCTATTTACAGCGTGAGCTGGAAACAGATCTTAATTCACACATCCCTCCACGGGTATTACCCGTATCCACGAAGCCACCAGGTGACTTCGATTTCCTTGTAGATCGCGAATTTCAACTAATTGCTGAGTTGCTCGCCCCGGGAAAACGCCAGCGCGACGAAGCACGCGCCAGAATTCGATCGTTGCTTGCAATGGAAGCCTTAGTCCATGAAGGTGTCGAAATATCAGAAATGGACATCAACCGCATTGAGCGTGCAGTTAAGGATGGGAAAACTTTTGATGAAGTTTTTCCTCGGCTCAATACGATAGGCACAAGCACTACTGGTGAAGGCCCAACAATTACTGTCCATTTCACTAAAAAACGCGGCGCCCCAGTTCGCTTTGCGGCAGGAGATGACCCTGCAGGAGCTGCGGCAGTCCGTGAGGTAGACCTCAACAAGAAATTCCATATGCGCGCCAGCGATCTCGCAAAGAAATTAGATCTAACAGAACCGCGTTCATTAGCTCTTCGACGCTTTCTCGGCATAGATGATGATGCTTCCTGCTGCCATGTTTTCGAGTACGGAAAAACAACTATCCCTTGTTTTTCCGACAATGCTCGCAGTTCGATGGAGAAAGCACTGAAAGATGGGACGGACATGGATGAGGTCTGGCAAAAACATGGTCCTGGCAGGCGAGTAGCCGGTAAAAATAGGAGTATAGCACGTTGACGCGAGCTTAATTCCTCATCCCCCGTCATCCCGGACCCCGATCCGGGATCCAGCCACCGCGCGTCGGCGCGGTGAGAGACTCTTCCACTTCGTGACGACAACGATCTTCCGGCTCGCGGACGCTCGTCTGCTGGATGCCGGATCGGGGTCCGGCATGACGGAAGGAAGATGGGGCGCCTAAAAGGCGGCATCATCGGATATAACAAATGCAATGACCCCATCACGGAGACCCTATAAACTTTTGCGAGCAGGCACGTGCCATGCAATCATGATTGAATGCGGAAAGGTTATGTCTATATCCTGGCATCAAAGCGCAATGGCACGCTCTACACCGGCGTGACCAGTGACTTGCCGGGCCGTCTGCATGAGCACCAGAACAACCTGACCCCGGGCTTTACCTCGAAATACGAGGTGAAGACACTGGTCTGGTTCGAGGAACATGACCTCGTCACCGACGCAATCGCCCGCGAAAAAGCCATCAAGAACTGGCCCCGGCAATGGAAGATCGATCTGATCGAGACAATGAACCCGGATTGGAATGACATTGCCCATTTTCTCCATGGTCTTTGAGGGTTTCGCGCCGTAGCCCCCTTCCCCTGTCATCCCGGACTTGATCCGGGATCCAGCCACCGCGCGTCGGCGCGGTGAGAGACTCTTTCACTAGCGGTACAGTTGGTCTTCCGACTCGCGGACGCTCGCCTGCTGGATGCCGGATCGGGGTCCGGCATGACGGATTATGCGTTTTCCACCCCTGCCCCCTCCCCTCAAGGGGGAGGGGAAAAGCGGCCCGCCTCAATCGAAACAACCCCTTAGCCAAGACCACCCCCGTTTTCATCCCCGCCTTCCGCGCCCATGCCATGCTTTCTCCGCTCCCGCTGCCGGAAGGACCCTCGAACGTGTTGGACCAGGCGGGAGGAAGGCCTTTCGGGATCTGCCGTAACGTGCGGCAGGTCGCGCAAGGAGGCGGAGGCCATCGGGGTTCCGCTGGCGGGCGGCCGGAGTTGGCCGTGCAAAGCCAGCCACCGGGCCGGCACCCGTTTTCGCGACGCCGCCACGGCGGCAGGAAACGGAAGATCCGGTCCGGGCCTGTGGCGGACATGACGCGCCAGTGCGGCGCGTCAGGGTCCGTGCCGGAACGTCGAGAACCACGCCCGCGGTCAGTCCAGATCGCGGCCGGAGCAATCCGGGCGGGGACCTGGTGGATAAGCCACTCCCGTGAGTGCGAGGCGCCGTCTGTCGGATGCGGACATCATCCGGCGATGCTCGGGCCGTGCGCAGGCTGCGCCACCCAGTGCATGTCGCGTTAGCGATAACGGACATGCACAAACTCACTCCAGAGGCAAAGCCCGCGTGCGGCCCTCCGGACACTGACCAGGCCGCCGGCGAAGATTTCGCGCGCGGGGTTTTGGTGTGAAGTCAGGCGACGCAAAGCGTGGCTTTACCCCCTCATCCCTCAGGGCGGGGTAAGCCGGAAGCTTTCGACCGCCTGGCGGGTGCGCCTTTCGCCGTCGTGGTCGCCGAGGAAGTGGTAGCCGACCACCGTGAAGCCGCGCTTGGTGTTGACCACGTAGGCCGCCAGGCTCTGCACCGTGGCGCCATTCACCTGGCCCTGGTAGCGGCGCATGATCCCGGCCACATCCTTGACCCCGACGCCCGGATGGGCGGTTTCGGGCACCGCCAGCCGGTCGTTCATGAAGAAGATCTTGTCGGCCACATGCTGCTCCCAGGCGTCGGCATACTCCTTGACCGTCGAAGTGCTTTCCATGTCGACCACGAAGACGATCACCCCTTCCACCCGCTCCGGGTGCTGCATGTCGACCGAATAGGGCTCGGATGGATCGATGGTCTGCGACCAGATCGAAGGCACCGTGATCCAGAAGCCGCGATCGGCATTGTGCCGCCAGATCATCGTCCCCTCACCTCCGGGATCGGCAGTAACCTGCTGCTGACTGTCAGGCGCTTGCGCAGCCGGTGGAGCAGGTGGAGTCGGTTGGGTTGGCGGAACTTGCGCAACCGGTGGCGCCGGCGGCACTGGTGTAACCGCGACCCCAAGCTTCAAGGTCGCAGAACAGTTCTGAAACACCCGCATGTTTTGATCAAAGGTCTCGTCAGGGGCGGAATAGGACATCAGCAGGAAGGTGCGCGGCGCCGTCACCGCCATCTGGATATGGCGGAACTGACGCTGGTTTCCGGAGCTGTCGGGCACCGTGTAGCTGGCAATGAGATAGGGCGCCTGCTGCTCGGCAATCGGCGCGGCGCCCTCGCTGAGGATCTTCCCCCCAGGCGCCGCGAGCAGCTGCGTCTTGAGCGCTTCGAGCTGGGCAATGGCCGTCGGTTCGGCGGTCACCGCCCGGTCGATCACCTGGATGATGATCGTCGCATCGCGCGCTGTCTCCGGCGGGCCGGTGAAGATGCGGTCATTGTTCTGCGCCTGGTCGAACGACCAGTCCGAGGGAAACTCGCAGGTAAAGCCTGAATTGTCCTGGTAGGTCCTGAAACTTGTTTCCTGAGCCATGGCCGGGGACGCGGCAACGGCGGAAACACCTGCCATGACCAGCAGGCGCACGAGAAATTGGCTGATTTGGTGAAGCATCGGTCTCCCCCTTTGTTGCAACATCACGACCTCAATTTTCCGCAATCCCTGCCCATGCGCATTGACCTGCGTCACCGGATTTGAGCAAAACCCCTAAATTCTGCGTGGAACCCCGGCCCGGGGCCGGAAATGGATGGCTCCGCTGTTTTCCTGGCAAAAACCCCGCTTTGCTCTTGCCTGCCGGCCCGGTTTTCCCTAATGCCGCGTCAGCATTCGTCCCCGGCCTGAAGGCCCAGACCGAAAAGCCCGCGGGCCCAGACCGAAAAGATTGGCGCGCGCTAAGCCGCCCACCATCAATCCATTCCCAAGAGCCACCAGAACGGATGAGACCGTGATCCAGACCCCATATTATCTGATCGACAAGTCGAAGCTGCTGCGCAACATGGAGACGATCGCGCGCTTGCGTGAGCTCTCCGGGGCCAGGGCGTTGCTGGCGCTGAAATGCTTTGCCACCTGGGGCGTGTTCGATTTCATGGCCGAGTACATGGACGGCACCACCTCGTCGTCGCTCAACGAGGTGCGGCTAGGCCGCCAGCGCTTCGGCAAGGAGACGCACGCCTATTCGGTGGCCTATGCCGATCACGAAATCAACGAGGTGGTCTCCTACGCCGACAAGATCATCTTCAATTCGATCAGCCAGCTCACCCGCTTTGCCGGTCAGGCGGAAGGCATCACCCGCGGCCTGCGGCTCAATCCCGGTGTCTCCTCCTCGAGCTTCGATCTCGCCGATCCGGCCCGGCCGTTTTCGCGGCTGGGCGAATGGGACCTGAAACAGGTCGAGCCGGTGATGGAGATGATCTCCGGCTTCATGATCCACAACAACTGCGAAAACTCGGATTTCGCGCTGTTTGACCGTATGCTCGGCGATATCGAGCAAAAGTTCGGGCCGCTGTTGAAGAAAGCCGAATGGGTCAGCCTCGGCGGCGGCATCCACTTCACCGGCGAGGATTACCCGCTCGAGCAATTCGCCGAGCGGCTCAAGCGCTTTTCCGGTGAGTATGGCGTTGAGGTCTACCTCGAGCCCGGCGAAGCCTCGATCACCAAATCGACGACGCTGGAAGTGACCGTGCTCGACACGCTGTTCAACGGCAAGAACCTGGTCATCGTCGATTCCTCCATCGAAGCCCACATGCTCGATCTCCTGATCTACCGCGAAAAGGCCAAGATCGAGCCCAACAGCGGCGATCACCGCTACATGGTCTGCGGCAAGTCATGCCTGGCCGGCGACATCTTCGGCGAGTTCGATTTCCCCAAGGAGCTGAAGATCGGCGACCGCATCTCGGTGCAGGATGCCGCCGGCTACACAATGGTCAAGAAAAACTGGTTTAACGGTGTGCAAATGCCGTCAATCGCCATCCGCGAACTGGATGGCAGCATCAGAACGGTCCGCGAATTCGACTACGCGGACTTCGAAAACAGCCTCTCCTGAGGCATCTGACGATTGGACGTAAGGAGTTAGTCCCCCATCATGAAGAAGAACGTTCTCATCATCGGCGCCGGCGGCGTCGCCCAGGTCACCGCCCACAAGTGCGCCCAGAACAATGACGTGCTCGGCGACATCAACATCGCCTCGCGCACCAGGGCGAAATGCGACGCGATCATCGCCTCGATCAACGAGAAGAGTTCGATGAAGCAGCCAGGCGTGCTCAAGGGCCACGCGCTCGACGCCATGGACATCGAGGCCACCAAGGCGCTGATCAAGTCGACCAAGTCCGAGATCGTCATCAATGTCGGCACCGCCTTTCTCAACATGTCGGTGATGCGCGCCTGCATCGACACCGGCGCCGCCTATATCGACACCGCCATCCATGAAGAGCCGGGCAAGATCTGCGAAACCCCGCCCTGGTACGGCAATTACGAGTGGAAGCGCGCCGGCGAATGCGCCGAGAAGGGCGTCACCGTCATCCTCGGCGCCGGCTTCGATCCGGGCGTCGTCAACGCCTATGCGGCGCTGGCGAAAAACGACTATTTTGACAAGGTCACCGATGTCGACATCGTCGACATCAATGCCGGCAGCCACGGCAAGTATTTCGCCACCAATTTCGACCCGGAAATCAACTTCCGCGAATTCACCGGCGTGGTCTATTCCTGGCAGGGTGGCGAATGGCAGACCAACAAGATGTTCGAGATCGGCAAGACCTACGACCTGCCGGTGGTCGGCCCCTCGAAGGCCTATCTCTGCGGCCATGACGAAGTCCATTCGCTGGCCAAGAACATGGACGGCGCCGATGTGCGCTTCTGGATGGGCTTCGGCGATCACTACATCAACGTCTTCACCGTGCTCAAGTCGATCGGCCTCCTGTCCGAACAGCCGGTCAAGCTCGCCAACGGTGATGAAGTCGTGCCGCTCAAGGTGGTCAAGGCCTGCCTGCCCGATCCCGCATCGCTGGCCCCCGACTATACCGGCAAGACCTGCATCGGCGATTTCGTCAAGGGAACCAAGGACGGCAAGGAACGCGAAGTCTTCATCTACAACGTCGCCGACCACAAGGACGCCTACAACGAAGTGGGCAGCCAGGGCATTTCCTACACCGCCGGCGTGCCGCCGGTCGCAGCCGCCATGCTGGTCGCCACCGGCGAGTGGGATGTGAAAAAGATGGCCAATGTCGAGGAACTCGACCCCAAGCCGTTCCTCAACATCTTGAACCACAACGGCCTGCCGACCCGCATCAAGGATGAGAACGGCGACCGCGCGCTGGATTTCTCCTGATCAGGAAATGGCTGCGGCCTGGAAGCTTTGGCCAATGGCATGACTGAACGAAAAGCCCCCGCTGGTGAGACCGACGGGGGCTTTTTCGTTTCATGAAGGTGACCTCATCTCTTGTGCCGGTAGACCAGCACCTCGGGTCCCGGACGCTCCGCATCCAGTTCCAGCTCCGCCCCCAGCCGTTCGGCCAGTTTGCGCGAGGGATGATTTCCGGGATCGATATGGCTGACAATCGTAGTCAGCCCACGAACCCCAAAGCCCCAGTCGCGCAAGGCCACTGCCGCCTCATGGGCATAGCCCTTGCCCTGGGCGTCCGGATAGACCAGCCAGCCGAGCTCGTGTTCGGGAAACAGCGGGCCGTGATTGATGCCGACCTGGCCCAGGCATTCACCGGTCTCGCGGTCATCGATCATCAGCGCACCGCATCCCAGCAGCGGCCATTGCGCCAGATCGTGGCAGAACAGCCCCCAGGCCTCCGCCAGCGTATGCGGCCCCTCCATGTAAACCGCATGCTCGGACATCATCATCCCGGCATAGGCCGGCCAGTCTTTCATGGTCTGCGCCCTCAGCCGCAGCCGTTCGGTCTCAAGTGTCGGGATCTCAATCATGTCGTCTCGCTCCGGAGGTGCATCAATCCGCAGGATCCGAATCGATTTTTCTGTTGTTGCGCTAGAATGCGGGGCCGCAAGCCTGTACTCAACAGCTGGCGGCAAAAACAAACCCGCCCAACCCCGGCTGATTCCGGAAAACCCGAGCACCCGGATCCCGGAGCAGGAAAGCGAGACGGATGCCGCGCGACTATTCGAGATTTACGCTGCCGAATGCAAATCCCGGCAGCGCAGGCAAAGAGGCCAGCAAACCGGCATTGCCGGTGCTCATCATGCTTGGCTGGCAACCGTTCTTCGCCCAGCAGATCAGCACCGACGACATGGACGAGACACCGCCTGTCCGGGTGACCGAAGTCCACCGCAGCGGGCTGCGCGTACTCGGTGACGAGATCGATATGATGGTTCCGCCCCGCGCCGACGCCACGGTGGGAGACTGGCTGCTGCTGGACCGCCAATTGCCGAGCGCCAGCCGCTTGCTGGAACGCAAGAGCCTAATCAAGCGCCGCGCCGCGGGCCACGACCGCAGCATCCAGCTGATCGCCGCCAATATCGATACCGCGTTTGTCGTCACCTCGTGCAATCTCGATTTCAATGTCGCCCGGCTGGAACGCTACATCGCGCTGGCCTTCGATGCCGGCGTCACTCCGGTGGTCCTGCTGACCAAGGCCGATCTTTGCGATGATCCCGCGCCCTATGTCGCGGACGCCGAAGCGATTTCATCCGATGTTGCGGTGCTGACGCTCAACGCCAAGAGTGATGAGCCCCGCTCAAAGCTTGCCGCATGGTGCAAGCCGGGCCAGACGGTGGCCTTTCTCGGATCGTCCGGCGTAGGTAAGTCAACGCTAACCAATTCGTTGTCGGGAACCGAGACGGCGGCAACGCAGGCCATTCGCGAGGATGATTCCAAGGGCCGCCACACCACCTCGCACCGGCAGCTTCACATTCTCCCAGATGGCTGCGCGGTGCTCGATACGCCCGGCGTGCGCGAATTGCAGCTCACCGATGCCGAAGCCGGCGTCGCCGAAGTGTTCTCCGATCTCGACGAGCTGTCGGCCCAGTGCCGCTTCAATGATTGCAAGCACATCAGCGAACCCGGCTGCGCGGTGCTGGCTGCGCTCAAGAACGGCGACATCGACGAGTCCCGGCTGGCGCGTTGGCGCAAACTGCTGGCCGAGGACGAGCACAACACCGCAAGCCTTGCCCAGCGGCGCTCCAAGGACAAGGCCTTCGGCAAGATGGTCAAGCAGGCCAAGAAGCACAAAAAGAACTAGCCCAAACAAAAACCCCCGCCGGCTTTCACCAGCGGGGGCTTGAGTGTTCGGTAACAGCCTCGATTCAGATCTCGGACTGGTTGGTGATGATCTTGCCAACCAGGCCATAATCCTTGGCCTCTTCGGCCGAGAGCCAGTAATCGCGGTCGGTGTCGGCGGCGATCTTGTCCACCTTCTGGCCGGTGGCCTTGGCGAAGATATTGTTGAGCCGCTCGTTCATCTTGATGATTTCGCGCGCCTGTATCTCGATGTCCGAGACCATGCCGCGAGTGCCGCCCGACGGTTGATGCAGCAGGAAGCGGGTGTTGGGCAGGCACAGGCGCCGTTCCTTGGGCACCGATACATAGATCAGCGCGCCGGCGGAGGCGACCCAGCCGGTCCCTATGATCCAGACCTTGGGCTTGATGAAGCCGATCATGTCATGGATCGAATCGCCCGATTCGACGTGCCCGCCCGGAGAATTGACGAAGATACGGATATCGTCGTCGCTGGCTGCGGCAAGCGCTGCCAGTTGTGCGCAGACCTTGTGCGCCAATTCCTGGGTAATGCCGCCATAGATGAAGATCGAACGCGATTTGAACAGGTTTGCTTCCGCTTCCTTGCCCAGCGGCAGTTCTGTTGTCTTGTCGTCTTCGTCGCTCATAAGCCAGTCTCCGTGTGTGTGTCTGCATCGCAGATAGTACGATCCGGCCCGCGAAACAATGGCGAAGGGCCGAATGGGTTTCCAACATGCAAACGGCGCAGCGTTTTTACGCTGCGCCGTTTGGGTATCAAGTTCACCTTGCAGGCCTGAAATCAGACCTGCCGGCCATCAGGCGAATGCCTGTCAGCCGCGTGCAACTGCCTTGTCGCCACCCTGCTCAGGGCGCGGACGGCGGTCACCGCTGCGCTTGCGGCGGCGCGGCTTCGATGCAGGCTGATCGCCATTCTGGTTGGCAGCCGCTGCCGGCTGGTGCCTGTTGCCGCCGGGCTTGCCTGCCTGCTGGCCGTTGCCGGAATTCCGCCCTTGGCCGCCGGACTTGTTGGCCGACTGGCCCTGACGCTGACCGGGCTTGCGGCCCTGACCTTGCGGCTTGGCGCCCTGGCGCGGACGCTGGGTACGATTGAGCGGGGCGAAATCGCCATCCGGATCAGCCAGCGCGTCGACATAGGTGCCTTCAGGCGCCTTTTCGACCGGGATCTCTGTCTTCAGCATCTTTTCGATGTCGCGGAGCAGCGAGCGTTCGTCCGGTGCGCAGAAGGTCACGGCAGTGCCTTCGGCGCCGGCACGCGCGGTACGGCCGATGCGGTGAACATAGACTTCCGGAACATTCGGCAGTTCATAATTGACCACCAGGCTGACGCCCGGCACATCGATGCCGCGTGCGGCAATGTCGGTGGCGATCAGCACAGGCACGGTGCCGGCGCGGAAGCCTGCAAGCGCGCGTTCGCGCTGGCCCTGTGATTTGTTGCCGTGAATGGCCGCCGCATTGAGGCCATCGGCTTCAAGCCGTTTGACGGCCTTGTCAGCACCGCGCTTGGTGCGGGTGAACACGATGACGCGTTCGCCCTTGCGCTCGCGGATCAGGCCAGCAAGAGCGCCCATCTTGTTTGGCGTCTGCATATGCATGACGGAATGCTCGACGCGGTCGGCAGTTTTCTTGGCAGGGATCACCGAAACTTCGATCGGGTCCTTCAGATGACGATCGGAAAGCTGACGGATTTCCTTGGGCATGGTTGCCGAGAACAACAGCGTCTGGCGCGTGTTCGGGGTCATGGCGAGCAGGCGCTTGATTGCCGGCATGAAGCCGATGTCGAGCATCTGGTCAGCCTCGTCGAGCACAACCACTTCAATCTCGTTGAGCGAGACAGCGCGCTGTTCGATCAGGTCCATCAGGCGGCCCGGGGTGGCGATGAGGATATCAATGCCGCCAGCCAGCGCCTTGATCTGCGGGCGGATCGACACACCGCCGACCACCACGGTCGAGGTCAAATGCAGCCTGCGGCCGTAGTCCTTGACGCTTCTGGCGATCTGGGCAGAGAGTTCGCGGGTCGGCGACAGGATAAGCGCACGGACTTTCTTCGGTGCGGCTTTCTTGCCAGGCGCCAGGCGGTGCAGGATTGGCAGCGAGAAAGCCGCGGTCTTGCCGGTGCCGGTCTGCGCCAGGCCGATGACGTCGCGGCCTTCGAGCACTGGCGGAATCGCCTGCACCTGGATCGGTGTCGGCGTCGTCAGATGCAAGCCGTCAAGGGTGTCGAGAAGGGCCTTGGAGAGGCCGAGTTCTGAAAAAATCATAGAATAGCTTTCGAAGTTTTGGGCATACGTCGGGGCGTACGCTTCAGCGTCGCCAGTCGCGGACCATGCCCGATCACAAAGATCCCGCCGGCTACGGTCAAAAACCGCAATCGGAGGAGTTCGGGTTGGGCGCATCGCCGCTGGCCGACGCGAAAATTTCAAGGTGGACGTTAGGGGAAGTCAGAACACGCTCATCATCATGGAGGCGTGCAGCGGCCGATTAGGCCCCCATCCAGTTGCGGCCCATAGGCCTGACAAATGCGGCCATGTCAAGGCGCGGGGTGATTATTTTGCTGCAACGCAACAAATAAGCTTAACGTGGCGGAACGCTTTCGCCGTCAACCGCGATGTTGGCGGCAACGCTGCGAATCGACCTGCCGGGCGTCAGCGCAATCGCCGAAATGATGATGGCGCAGGAGATCCACTGGGCCGGGCCTACCGGTTCGGCAAAGGCAAACCAGCCAACAAGAAACATCGTCGGCAGTTCAAAACTTCCGGCAATTGCCGTCCTCGCCGTCCCAATCACCGGTGCCGCCACCGTGTAGAGCAATTGCGGAACAAGCGCCGAGCCGAAGGCGATGCCCGCCACCAGCCACCAGCCTGACGCTGTGGCCGGGAACAGCACCGCCACCGGTGTCACCGCCATCAGCGGAAGCAGCCCCAGAACCGAGCCGAGGCTGACGCAGGCGATGCGAGCCAGCGGCTTGAGCACCACCAGCTTGTGCACCAGCACATTGATGCCGAAACCGAAACCCAGCGGGGCTGCAAGCGACAGCACAAGTGCAGGAACCTGATCGGGCGAGACCGCATCGGGCGATGTGGCGAGCGCGGCCGCCGCGACAATCATCATTGCCGCCAAGATGGCGCGGCGCCCCGGCGCGTCGCCGAAAACCAGCCAGGCGATCAGCAAGGTGAACACCGGATAGGTCATGTAAAGAACACCGACGGTTGATACCGGCGCGACCTCGACCGCGCGAACATAGCCGATCCAGCCAACGCCCATCCCGACGCCTGCGAACAGGCCCCACAACAACGCAGGCCATTGAGCCCGGGCCTGCCATACCAAAGGCAAAAGCACGCTCGCCGCGAAGGCATAGCGGAAAAAGGCGATGGCGTGCGGCGCCATGCCTTCTGCGGTCAGCGCACGCGCGAAATACGGAACAAGCCCAAACCCGACGGAAGCCGCGATGATTCCCAGCGTCGCAAGGCCCGAGCCCAACACGCCTGGCTGATGCGAAGATTCCCCACTCATACAGCTCTGTAACAGCCAGCAAATTGGCCGACAATGCACTGCCGTGAGCAGTGCCGGCACCGGAGAGACAATCAACGCCGTAAAATGTCGCCGGCCCGATTGTCCGGCCAGTCCGATCCGGATAGCGTTGAGGTTCGGGTTCCATGAAGGCCAAGCCTTCGGGATTAAACGGGAACACGGTAAGGACGACCCATGACGGGGCCTGATCCGTGGCTGCCCTCGCAACTGTGAGCGTGAGTCTCATCCACGATGCCACTGGGTAACACCGGGAAGGCGGATGACGGCGATGAAGCGCGAGCCAGGAGACCTGCCCGGTTCACGGCGGCCATAAAAACGGCTTCCAAACCCAAACCTCACGCACGAAGGGTGCGGAAAGGACTGTACAATGCATATTGAACCTGGCGTCGTTGACGGCGCGAAACTTGCCCTGAGCTACGCAACCGCGGCTGCCGCGGGCGGATTGCTGATGAAAATGTCATGGGACACGATCCGCAAGGATGGCGGCGTTGCAGCCCTTGGCATGCGCTCGGTAATCACCACGCTGCTGGTATTTTCATTCTTCGAAGTGTTTCCGCACCATGCAATCGGCGTCTCGGAAGTCCATCTGATTCTCGGCTCGACGCTGTACCTGATGTTTGGCGCTGGACCGGCGGCGATCGGCCTGGCACTGGGATTGCTGGTCCAGGGCCTGTTCTTTGCGCCCTTCGACCTGCCGCAATACGGCATGAATGTCACCACCCTGCTGGTGCCGCTCTACGCCATGTCGCTGATCGCCAAACGGATCATCCCGGCGGGCACAGCCTACAAGGACGTGTCCTACAAGCAGGCCCTGGCGCTCTCGACCAGCTATCAGGGCGGCATCGTCATGTGGGTCGGGTTCTGGGCGCTCTACGGTCATGGCTTTGGCGCAGAAAACCTGTCGCAGATCGCAGCCTTCGGCGCGGCCTACATGCTGGTGATCATCATCGAACCGATTGCCGATTTGGGCGTACTGGCGCTGGCGAAGACCTTCGCCGGCACTCAAGGCAACCCGATGTTTAATAACCGGCTGCACAGCCACGCCGCCTGAGCCCCTGTTTTCCCCGAAGCGCCGCGCGGGAGCCTTCCCGCGCGGCGCTTTTTTTGTGACGATGGCCATCTCCTCAGCCGGCAGGGGAAAAGCTGCAGGCTGCAAAACCCCTTGGAGAATCGCTCCCTGTGGCCTTAGCCTGCCGGCTGGCCATTGAAACCGGGAACACGTGATGAATATCGAGATGATCCGCGCGGCGCGAGACCGGCTGGACGGCCATGTCCGGCGCACGCCCTTGCTCAATTCTCCGTTCCTCGATGAGATCGCAGGCCGGCGCGTCTGGGTCAAGCCGGAGTGCTTGCAGCACACCGGCAGCTTCAAGTTTCGCGGCGGCTGGTCTGCGGTTTCCGCCATGGACCCCGAGGTCCGCAAACGCGGCGTCCTCGCCTATTCCAGCGGCAATCATGCCCAGGGCGTGGCGCTGGCAGCGGCGAAGCACGACGCCCCCGCCGTCATCATCATGCCGGCCGATGCGCCACAGGTTAAGATCGACAACACCCGCGCCCTGGGGGCCGAGGTGGTTCTGTATGACCGCGCGACCGGAGATCGCGACGAGATCGGCGCGCGGTTCTCGGCCGAACGCGGCCTGACATTGATCAAGCCCTTCGACGATCCTTTGGTGATTGCGGGCCAGGGAACCTGCGGGCTGGAGATCGCCGAACAGGCCGCCGAACAAGGCATCATCGAAGCCGATGTGCTGGTCTGCTGCGGCGGCGGCGGCTTTGCCTCCGGCATCGCGCTGGCACTGGAAGCCGACGCCCCGGCCCTGCGGGTGCGGCCGGTGGAGCCCGAGGGATTTGACGACATGGCCCGCAGCCTGCAGTCAGGCGGCATTGAACGCAACAGCCGTCTGTCAGGGTCGCTTTGCGACGCGATCATAACGCCGCAACCCGGAGACCTGACCTTTCCGATTCTGTCGCGGCTTGCAGGCAAGGGGCTGGTCGTGACCGAGCAACAGGCGCTTCACGCCATGGCTCTGGCCTTCTCCCGGCTCAAGCTTGTCGCCGAACCAGGCGGCGCAGTCGCCCTGGCCGCAGCCCTGTTTCATGCGGACGAGATCGAGGGCGACGACGTGATCGTCACGATTTCCGGCGGCAATGTCGATGCGGATGTGTTTCGCATGGCGCTCGAGAAACATGGCGACTGACGTCACGTCGCAAGAATGCTCTCGATGCGGAAGTTCCGATCACGGCTCCCGACTTGGGTCAGTCCAGCCGAACGCCCTCATCCTTGGCCTTGTGTCCCGGCTCGACATGGATGATCACCCGCACACCTTCGACCTCTTCCTTGAGCGCGGATTCAAGCCGGTCGCAGATCTTGTGCGATGCGTCCACGCTCATGTCGCCATCCACCACCAGGTGAAACTCGACGAATGACACCCGTCCCGCCATCCGGGTGCGGATATCATGCGCCTCGATGGCGCCATCGGCGTGAGCCTTGATGATCTCGTGAATGCGGTTTTCATCGACCGGATCAATGGCCTTGTCCATCAGCCCGTCAACCGATGAGGCGATCACCTTCCAGCCCTGCCACAACACGTTGCAGGCAACGATCAGCGCGAGCAGCGGATCAAGCCGCGGCTGGTCGAAGGCGAGCGCCAGCGCCAGTCCGAAGATAACTCCTACCGACGTGACCACGTCCGACAGGATGTGGTGGCCATCGGCCTGCAACGCCGGAGATCGGTGCCGCCGGCCGACCCGCAACAACACCACCGCCCAGATTCCGTTGACGATTGCAGCGATTGCATTGACCGCGAGACCCAGTACCGGCGCTTCGATGCGATGCGGCGTCAGCAATCCGGCAATCGCCTCATTCACGATCAACAGCGCGGCAATGACAATCAGCACGCCTTCCAGGACGGCTGAAAAATACTCGGCCTTGTGATGACCGTAGGGATGGCCGGTATCCGCGGGCTTCTGGGCATAAGAGATGGCGACCAACGCCGCTGTCGCAGCAATCACGTTGACGATGGATTCCAACGCATCGGAATAAAGCGCGATCGAACCGGTCACGTACCACGCGATAAACTTCAGCCCCATCACCGCGAAAGCCAGCGGGATGGACCAGAACGCCAGCTTGCGAATGGTCTTGGATGCCTGAGGCACGGGTCCCGGGTCCTAGCTCTGCAAGGACGCGATATAGGCGATGATCGCGTCCACCTGCTCCGGCGTCGCGATGAACTCCGGCATGTCCGGATGGCCCGAATAAATCCGGCCGTCGGCAAATGCCTCCTCCAGCGCATCCATCGGAAAATTGTCCGACAGCTTGCGGAACGGCGGCGCTGCCTCATGCGGGCTTGCGTCGGCTTCGCCGACCGCGTGACACCGGCCGCAATTGGTCTCGACGAGTTGCCGGCCCTCAGCAACGCTTTCAGGCGATTGCGCCCGCACCGGATCTGCACCGAACGTCAGACCAAGCATTGACAAGGCAAGCACCGCGGCGGCCACCCGGCGCGCGTTCATCTTGAATGTCTGCGTCATGCGGCCTCCACGTTTTTCCGGCGCGCCAGGTGCGCGACCACATTCTCGATCATCCGCATGCCGGCATCCTGGCCCAGCGTCATGATCGATTCAGGGTGAAACTGCACCGCGGCTATCGGCAGGCTTTCATGTTCGATCGCCATGATCACCCCATCATCGGTTTCAGCTGTAACACGGAATTCCTTTGGCAGGCTGGCATAGTCGGCAAATATCGAGTGATAGCGCCCGACCGTCACCTCATTTCCAAGCCCGGAAAAGATCACGCCATTGGGCTGCACCCGGATCCGCGACGGTTTGCCGTGCACCGGCAGCGCCAGCTCCCGCAAGGTGCCGCCGAAACTCTCGGCAAGCGCCTGCAGGCCGAGACAGACACCAAACACCGGCAACTCGCGCGCCAGGATATTCTTGATGGTCGACGCGCAATCGAAATCCCTGGGGCTTCCCGGTCCGGGCGAAAGCACCACCAGGTCGGGCGACACCCGGTCAAACACCTCGTCAGCAACCGGCGAGCGTACGGTGGTGACTTTCGCGCCGGTCTGGCGGAAATAATTGGCCAGCGTGTGAACGAACGAATCCTCGTGATCGACCAGAAGGATCGATACTCCCTCACCCACCTTGGCTGTTTCCCGGCCGGCCGAGGCGGAATTGCCAAGCCGCGCATCGCGGATCGCCGACAGCATCGCCGATGCCTTGAGTTCGGTCTCGGCTTCCTCTTCCTCGGGATTGGAATCAAACAGCAGCGTGGCGCCTGCGCGCACCTCGGCAATGCCGTCCTTGATGCGGATGGTCCTCAGCGTCAGGCCGGTGTTCATGTCGCCGTTGAAGCTGACCATGCCGACCGCACCGCCATACCAGGCGCGCGGGCTCTTCTCGTTAATTTCCAGAAACCGCATCGCCCAGAGTTTCGGCGCACCGGTCACCGTCACCGCCCAGGCATGGCTCAGGAACCCGTCAAACGCATCCATGCCATCGCGCAAGCGGCCCTCGATGTGATCGACCGTGTGGATCAGCCGCGAATACATCTCGATCTGGCGGCGGCCGATCACCTTGACCGAGCCCGGCTCGCAAACCCGGCTCTTGTCGTTGCGGTCGACATCCGAGCACATGGTCAGCTCGGACTCGTCCTTCTTCGAATTGAGCAGCTTGAGGATCTGCTCCGAATCCGAAATCGCGTCCTCGCCCCGCTTGATGGTGCCCGAGATCGGGCAGGTCTCGATCCGCCGGCCATTGACCCGCACGAACATTTCCGGCGATGCGCCGACGAGGTATTCCTGGTTGCCCAGATTGATGAAGAACGAATAGGGCGACGGGTTGATCGCCTTCAGCCGCCGGCTGATTTCCGACGGCTTGGCTTCGCAGCGCTCGAAGAAGGTCTGGCCCGGCACCACCTCAAACAGGTCACCCCGCTTGAAGCTTTCCTTGGCGCGCTTGACCAGCTCGGCATACTCGCCCGGTGTGTGGTCACCACGCGCGGGGACCCGGTCGGCGGACTTGAACGGCTCGGGCGCGATTGCGCTGTCGCGGCCTTCGGTGGTCACATCCTCAAGGGCAAAGTCATACCGATCGATCCAGGCCTTGGCGGCATGGTGGTCAACCACCAGGATTTCGTCCGGCAGGAAAAGCAAGAGATCGCGCTGATCCTCGGGCCGGGCAAGTTTCGCCGGGACCGGATCGAACTGGAAGGCCAGATCATAGCCGAATGCACCGTAAAAACCGATATTGCCATCTTCCGCGGAGTGGAAGAGGTCGACAATCACCCGCAACACCGAAAACACCGTCGGAGCGCGAGACCGTTCCTCCTCGGAGAACACCCGGTCGGGTTCAGCGATATCGATTTCGATCTTGCGTGCATCCTTGCCCGAGATCGTGAATTCGGCATGGCCTTCAAGCCTGCCGGCCAGAATGGAAATCAGCGCTTCGCCGCGGCCATTGTAGGCCTCGATGCTCAGATGCCGGCCTTGCGAGGAAATCCCCAGCGGCGGATCGACGATCGCCGTGTCCCAGCGGGTATAGCGGCCCGGATACTCGTAGTTTGACGAAAACACCGCCCCGCGCCGGCTGTCCAGCGCATCAATGTAACTCGATATCGCGTCCGCATAAGGGGTTTCGCGGCGTCGGCGCGTCACCACGACGCCACCGCGCGTTTGGTATTGCGCTGCGTTTTCTGAAAGTACCGTCGTGTTCATTACCAGGCTCCGTTTGAACCGTTCCGGTGATCCTGGTCCGGCGGGCCAAACAAAAAAGCCGCCGGACTTTCGGGTCCCGGGCGGCTTGTTGATCTTGTGCGCACACGCGTGGTCAAGGCCGCAATTAGCGTGCCCACCACCAAGCTTTGCTGTTCAAGACATTCCTCATGCCGGGAGTGATAGCGCGCATGACGGCTTTGCACAAGATGGAGATTGCAACTCTCCGCCGGAACGAGAGCCGCCCCGAGCCCGCCATGCAGAAACGGTTGTCTTCAATTACAGGACAACTTTTAGATTTATTTAGAGGTTGATAACTAACGCATAGCAATAATCAAAAACGAAACACAACCCTGACCATACCGTTCGCATCGCAACAAGGCCCAAACATATGAAAATCACAATTTCGAAAAGCCTGCTCGTTTTTGGCGCGTCTGTTGCCGCCACTTTCATCGCGACGATCGCCGTAATGACTTTCACGCTGCAAACCGTGAAGATCGAAGGCGAGGAATACAAGCGCATCATCGCCGGAAGAGAGCTTGTCGCAGATATCCGGACACCGCCCCTGTTTCTCATCGAGGCATACCTGCTGGCCAGCGAGATGGAAATCGAACACTCGCTGGCTACCGAGAACCTAGCCCGGATCAACGAGTTGAAGAAAGAGTATGAGGAACGCGTGGCCTACTGGCGCGAAGCGGATCTGCCCGAGGATATCAAACAGATCATCGAAACGGAGATCACTCCTGCGGCCGATTCCTTCTGGCACGACATCAACGACAAGTTCGTGGTGGCGGAAACATCTGGCGACGAACAAATGCGCAAGGAAGCCTTGGCGCAACTTCGCAGCGATTTCATCAATCAGAAACATGCCGTCGATGATCTGGCGGTCGCGGCGACCAGCTATCTGAAGGAATCAGAGAAACTGGCGCACGATCATGCGGTCCTTTACTCCGGGCTGGCTTCGATCACCGCGGCAATAGCTGTTCTGACTTTGATTGCCGGACTGTTCATCTTCCGCCACCGTGCGATCCAGCCGCTGGTCAAGCTGGCGGACTACATGACCGTCCTGGCCGGTGGCGACCAGGAAACAGAAGTGCCGTTCACCAAACGGTCCGACGAAATGGGCGACATGGCCCGCTCGGTCGCCGTTTTCCGCCAGCAGGGCATCGAGAAGGTCCAGGCGGAAAACGAAAACCGCAAGCAGGCCGAACTGATCGACGCGCAGCGGACCGAGCATCTGGAAACCCAGACCCGCGAGGCGGAAAGCCTTCAGGTAGTCATTTCGCAGCTCGGCGCCGGCCTCGAACGGCTGTCGCAGTTCAACATCCGCATGACCCTCGACGATCCTTTCGAGGAAAGGTTCGAGCAGCTTCGCCACGACTTCAACACGTCACTCGGCAAGTTCCAGGAAACGATGTCGAGCGTCCTCGACAAGTCACGGGAGATCGAGGCCAGCTCGGAGTCCCTGCGCAGTTCGTCCGACCAGTTGGCCGGGCGCACCGAACAGCAGGCGGCAGCTCTCGAGGAAACCGCAGCGGCGCTGGAAGAGATCACTATCAACGTCCAGCAATCCTCCGACAGGACTGCGGAAACCCGGACCAAGACCATCAATGCCCGTCGCAATGTCGAGAAATCGACAACCGTGGTCCACGATGCCATCGACGCGATGCAAAGGATCGAGGAGGCCTCGGGTCAGATTGGCAACATCACCAATGTCATTGATGAAATTGCCTTCCAGACCAACCTTCTGGCGCTCAATGCCGGGGTCGAAGCGGCCCGCGCCGGAGAAGCTGGCAAAGGCTTTGCGGTTGTCGCCCAGGAAGTGCGCGAACTGGCCCAGCGCTCGGCAAGTGCGGCCAAGGAAATCAAGGAACTGATCGGCCGCTCCGGCCAGGAAGTTGCAGGCGGCGTCGAACTGGTCAAGGTCACCGGAGAGGCTCTGCAGGAGATCGAGTCCGACATCACCGGGATCGCCGCGGATGTGGATGCGATCGCGCTCGCCGCCAAGGAGCAGTCGACCGGACTTCAGGAAGTCAACGCATCGGTCAGCCAGATGGACAACATCACTCAGCAGAATGCGGCGATGGTGGAAGAAACCACCGCCGCAACCCATTCGCTTACCGGAGAGGTCAGCGTCCTGGTTCAGTTGGTCGGTCAGTTCGTCTTCAACCGCCGCGAAAGTGTGCGCGACACACCGGAAGAACAGGCCAAGACCATCGAGTTGCGCGGAGCCCTCGTGGATCAAACCCGCGCCGCCTGAGCACAAGGACAAGGGCCGCAATTGAGGCCAGGGCGGCGCCATGGTCATGCTTCACTTCGAAGTTCGATTGCCGACCCTTCGACAAGAACCACATCAGCGGGGCCGGCAATTGCCGGCCCCGCTGATGTGTGCACCATCACGATGAAGCCGCCGGCAGCGCAGCAGAGTGCTTCGAGCGGTCAGCAACCCGTCACGCATCTTCCACATTGATCCGGCGCCATACGGCCTCGGCGAAAGAATAAAGGGAAAAAAGCAGGAAACCGCCACCCGTCGCCCCAAGAAGCCAGCCGCCGAAGGGAAGCCCCGCAATGAAATCAAGCGCATCGGCGAGACTGGCCCTTCCCTCCTCGCCCGCCAGGCCATGGCGGAACAACAAGAACGCGATGACGAGGAAGATCGTTCCCCTGGCAATCAGTCCACCGATGGCAGCCATGTCGATCCAGCGCTGAACGGTCTGGGAAGCCCTAATGTGGTCGCGGTACTTGCGGCGGATTGCCTTCCAGATATGCGCGCCACCGACTATGGCGAAGGTCATGCTGAGAATGAGCGACACGGGCCCGGCGCCGATAAAAGTAGCTGCCATGCGGGCAAAACCGCTCCCCTGCCCGCCACCCGATGAGACGGTGCTGCCCCACCAGAGCGAAAACGTGTAGACCAGCAGAAAGCCATAGGTCGCAGCCGAGCCGAGCAATCCGGCCCGCACCGCCAGACCAGACGGCCCGATCCCGTGGTCGTCGGTATCAAACACCGCCTGGACAATGCGCCACAAACAATATCCGGCGAGGCTTAAAACCAGCAACGGCGTCAGGACCTCGCTTGCGGTCGACTGTGCGATGGACCGGACCGCGTCCCTGGAATCGCCACTGCGGCCGGCGGTCAGCGCGGCGCTGACGATGAAGAAAGCGAGCACCAAGTAAACCACGCCACGCGCACCATAGCCAAGCCGCGCGAAGGGTTTGAACCAGTCATGCCAGGTCATCGTTTGGTTGGCGGATCCAGCCACTACGCCCCCCTCCGTTTCCGGCGTTGCAGCATGTGCACAACCAGCCAGGAAAAGCTCGCCCAGGCAGCCCCCAATGCCCAGCCCGCGGCAACATCGCTTGGCCAGTGCACCCCCAGATAGACCCGGCTGACACCAACCATCACCGCAACCAGTACCGCGACGCTAAGGACGTAGGCCCGGGCGCGCTTGTTCTCGAGATAGCCGATCACGATGGCTGCGAGCGTCAGATAAGCAACGGTCGTCACCAGTGCGTGACCACTGGGAAAACTGGCCGTGTGCACGACATCGAGGTGATCGACCAGATCGGGTCTCGGCCGGCCGTAATACTGCTTGAGCGTCTGGCTGAGCAGTGCCCCGGATCCAACCGCAAGAACCGCGTAGAGGGCAGCGCCATAGCGCTTTGTCACGATGAAAAACCCCGAAACCGCAGCCAGCGTGAAGATGATCAGCGGGTATCCCCCGATCGCGGTGACCTCAAGCGCAGTCTCCTGCAGCCAGGCCGGTCCCAAGGGTTGTGACGGATCGGCCGCCGCTCTCAGCATCAGGAACAGTTTCTCGTCAATCCAGCGGATTTCGCCTTCGGCCATTTCCTCGGCAATCTCGATAAAGCCGTAGACACCAAGCGTCAGGATCCCCATGAGAAACACCGGCAGACGGTTGGCGTTGCCGTTCTTGAGCCCGCGGGCCAGCCACTCCCTCAACGTTTCTGAAATCATTCTGTCGGCCATCCGGTTCGTCACCCTTTTTGTTCTTTGTTAGCATGAACCCGCAACTCGCAGTGCGGTTCCGCAAATATCCTGAAAACACGCCCTTTCATGACAAATGCGTAATCTGCCGGTCACAACGCGGAAAGGTGCAAAGCTTCATCCTCGGCAGGTCAAGACCAACAGAACCAACTGCAAAGGGGAATACCAATGAACCTACAGCAATCAAGCATGATCGTTGCCGGAGCCGCCATCGCCGGGATCGCGGCAGGCACAGTCGCTGCCGAGGCGGCCTCGGGCTCGGTGTCCATCACCAAGAGCAGGGGCAAGGTCTGCATGGTCTCCAACGGATTGCCCAACCATGCCACAGGCAGTTTCCCGAACGCCGGCAATCCGCATCGTATCAAGGCGCAAAACATCGAGGTCTGCGTCCCGGAAAATCCGAAAAAGACCAGCCGCGCCACCATGCTGCGCGGGTCGACAGGCTTTGCCATCAACGGCGTGATGATCCGTCCGGGAACGGCAGACTACTACGATGCCGCCTCCAGGCGCGGGCACAGCCGCAACCCGGCCTCCGGCTGGAAACTGGACGGCAAGCGGGCGAGCAAGGCGCTCGGCCTTGACCGTTACAACGCCCATGTCGACCAGCGCGGTCTCTACCATTACCACGCCATGCCGTCAGGCGGCCTGCGCGGCAACTCGACGCTCGTCGGCTTTGCCGCCGACGGGTTCGAGCTCCACTATGTCGGCGCACGCGCCAGATCCGGCTATTCGCTCAAGCCCGGAAACCGCAACGGCGGCCCCGGCGGCAAGCATGACGGTACCTATGTGCAGGACTGGCAGTACACCGGTGGATCGGGCAAGCTCGACAAGTGCAATGGCGGCACGCTGAACGGCAAGTTCGTCTATTTCGTCACCGACAGCTACCCCTATTTCCCGCATTGCGCCTGGGGCAAGGTCAGCCGCGATTTCGGCCGCCCCTGAGCCAAGCCGATGCGCCCGGGTTGTTCTGTGCTGTCCGGGCGCATTGTTGTCTGCACCCGCACCGTATCAACCGGACAACTATTGATCCTCATCAAGGACGCCGGCGCAGACACCGTCTACGCAAGGATGCACTCAATCACCTTCACAGCTCATCAGGGAGAAATCCATGAATACGCAGGACGGCAAGGGAAAGAGAACATTCACCGAAGAAATCGAAGTCATGGGCAACCAGCTCGTTGATCAGGTCAAGGACCTGCTCAAGGAAGGCAATGTCCGGCAATTGCGCATCAAGGCATCTGATGGCGACGTCGTGCTGGAAACGCCTTTGACTTTTGGCGTGGTTGCCGGCGGCGCTGTGGCGCTTGCTGCCCCCTGGCTGGCAATTCTCGGTGCCATTGCGGCTTTCATCACCCATGCCCAGATCGAAATCGTCCGCGAGGTCGAAGACGACGCTGATGATCAACCAGGCACAGGAACCACCGCGCCACCCTCCGTCAAACCGGACGGGTCATAACGCCGTTTTGCTGTCATGATAATGAAGCCCGCTGTCTGTATGTCTCGGCTTCGGCTGCTGGCCAGGTAGCGGGTTTCCTGTGGCACCCTGCCCGGAAGGATGATCGTGAGCGAAGAAACCGGCAAGTTTGAAGACCCGTGCCGTAGCCCGGCAAACGTCAAACAGATCGCCGCCTGCCGCGAACTGCTTGGCGACTACATTGCCAGGATTGATGCGGACAGCGCCGAAATCTTTGCCGACTGGCAGAGCGAAATCGCCCGCCCGGTCTTTCGTGCCGGGGCGGAAAACCTTGCCTACTACCTGGCTGCCCGCCAGCACGATCTGACCGAGCTTCAATCCAGCCTCTCGGTTCTCGGTCTCTCGTCACTGGGGCGCGCCGAATCCCACCTGCGCCAATCGCTCGCGTCTGTCGGCGCGATACTGGATGGCCTGTCCGGCTTGCCGGCCAGCTGGCCAGATCCCTCCGACCTTGACGCCGGGCTCAGCCAGATCACCAGCGACCAGGAGCTGTTTTTCGGCGACTATCCCGGCAAGCGCAACACCCGCATCATGGTGACAATGCCCGCACAAGGGGCAATCGATCCCGGCTTCGTCGACAGGCTGGTCGACGCGGGCGCCAGCTGCTTCCGCATCAATTGCGCCCATGACGGTCCCGAGGCCTGGGCGGCGATGATCGGGAACATCCGCACTGCAGCCGCCAGGGCCGGCAGGCATTGCCCGGTGCTGATGGACATCGCCGGGCCGAAATGCCGGATCGAGAGCATCGATCATGGCAAGCGCAAGCGCCTGTTTCGCGGCGACCGTTTCAAATTGCTGCGCAAGCCGGCCGATGCGGATGAGCCGCTGCAATCCATCACCATCACCTTTCCAGACATCGTCTTGAAGCTGCAGCCCGGACTTCAGGTCTGGATCGATGACGGCAAGATCGGCGCCCGTGTGGTTGAACTGATCAAGGATGGCGCGATCCTTGAAGTCACCGTGGTGCCGGACAAGGGCAAGAAGCTGAAGGCGGAGAAGGGGATCAATTTCCCCGCCATCGACCTCGAGATCGAGCATTTGACATCCGCCGATCTGGCCAACCTTCCCTTTGTCGCGGACAATGCCGACATCGTCGGCTGTTCCTTTGTGCAACGTCCGGAAGATGTCCGCGGCCTTGTCGCTGAACTGAAGAAACATCGCGGCGACCGGCCGCCCCAGCCCCTGCTGCTGAAAATCGAAACCGGGCTTGCAGTCCGCAACCTGCCGCGCCTGATCGTTCAGGCTGGCTCACATCATCCCGTCGCGGTGATGATCGCGCGCGGCGACCTGGCCATGGAAGTCGGCACCGAGCGGTTGTCGGAGGCGCAGGAAGAGATCCTCTGGCTCTGCGAGGCAGCCCACATTCCCGTGGTATGGGCGACCCAGGTGCTCGAAACCCTGCTCAAGAGCGGCGCCCCCTCGCGCGCCGAGGTCACCGACGCCGCCATGGGGCAGCGCGCCGAATGCATCATGCTCAACAAGGGCCCCTACATCGCCGAAACGATCCGTTTCCTTGCCGGCATCCTGCGGCGCATGGACCGCCATCAGTTCAAGAAAACCGCGCGGCTTTCGGCACTGACCTCCTGGCGGGGCCCGCAGCCGCTAAACGACAACGGGCCCGAAAAGACCTAGAACAGGCCTTCGATCTGGCCCTTGTCGTTGAGGCAGATCTTCTCCGACGACGGGGTTCTTGGCAGGCCCGGCATGGTCATGATCTCGCCGGTGATGACAACGATGAAGCCTGCCCCCGCCGACAGCCGTACTTCGCGTACGGGCACGGTGTGGTCGGTTGGTGCGCCGCGCAGATTCGGATCGGTCGAGAACGAGTACTGTGTCTTGGCCATGCAGATCGGCAGCTTGCCGTAGCCTTGCGCTTCCCATTGCTTGAGCTGCTCGCGCACCGACTTCTCGGCGATCACCTCGCCGGCATGGTAGATCGACTTGGCGATGGTTTCGATCTTGTCGAACAGCGGCATGTCATCGGGATAAAGCGGGGCGAACTGCGCCTGCCCGGATTCGGCCAATTCCACCACCTTGTTGGCCAGATCCTCGATCCCGGCCGAGCCCTGCGCCCAGTGCTTGCACAGGATCGCCTCGACGCCGAGGGTTGCGACATAATCCTTCACCGCCTGGATCTCGGCGTCGGTGTCGGTGACGAAGTGGTTGATTGCCACCACAACCGGAACGCCGAACATCTTCACGTTCTGCACGTGGCGGCCGAGATTGGCGCAGCCCTTTTCGACGGCTGCAATGTTTTCGGCGCCGAGATCGTCCTTCTTGACGCCGCCATTCATCTTCATGGCGCGAACCGTGGCGACGATCACCGCCGCGTCAGGCTTGAGGCCCGCCTTGCGGCACTTGATGTCGAAGAATTTCTCGGCACCCAGATCGGCGCCGAACCCGGCTTCGGTGACCACGTAATCGGCAATCTTCAGTGCCGTGGTGGTGGCCACAACCGAGTTGCAGCCATGCGCGATGTTGGCGAACGGCCCGCCATGCACGAAGGCCGGATTGTTTTCCAGCGTCTGCACCAGGTTGGGCTGCATGGCGTCCTTCAGAAGCACCGTCATCGCGCCATCGGCCTTGATGTCGCGGCAATAGACCGGGGTCTTGTCGCGTCGGTAAGCCACGACGATGGCGCCCAGCCGCTGCTGCAGATCATCGAGATCCTTGGCAAGGCAAAGGATCGCCATGACTTCAGAAGCCACCGTGATATCGAAGCCGGTCTGGCGCGGGAAGCCGTTGGCGACGCCGCCGAGATTGACCACGATATCGCGCAGCGCCCGGTCGTTCATGTCCATCACCCGGCGCCAGACAATCCGGCGCGCGTCGATTTCCAGCTCGTTGCCCCAGTAGATATGGTTGTCGATCATCGCCGAGAGCAGGTTGTGGGCGCTGGTGATGGCGTGGAAGTCGCCGGTGAAATGAAGGTTCATTTCCTCCATCGGCACCACTTGCGCCATGCCGCCACCGGCTGCGCCGCCCTTCATGCCGAAATTCGGCCCGAGCGAGGCTTCGCGGATGCAGATCATCGCCTTCTTGCCGATGCGATTGAGGCCGTCGCCAAGTCCCACCGTGGTGGTGGTCTTGCCTTCGCCCGCCGGCGTCGGGTTGATCGCCGTCACCAGAACCAGCTTGCCGTTCTTCTTGTCTTTCTGGCGGGCAATGAAATCGGCGGACACCTTGGCCTTGTCGTGACCGTAGGGAACAAGATCTTCCTGGGGAATGCCCAGCTTCTCGCCAATCTGCATGATCGGCTTCTTGTTCGCCGCACGGGCAATCTCGATATCGGATTTGTACTCAGCCATGGTGTCGTGTTCCTCTTCCCGACGTGGCCGCATCTCCCGCGCGGCCTTTGACGATGAATAGAAACCGAAAGCACGGCCAATGCTTGCATGAAACGGGACGCTGAATGCGCCAATTGCGACACCGGCACGAAAGCCGGCCGCACCAATCCGCCTGACCGGCCGGAACTACTCCAGATGCACCATCAGCGCATGGACGTCGCTGCCGCCCATCGTTTTCGCGGAATGCCCCTTGCCGGTGGTGTCTTCCATCATTACCGCATCGCCCGGCTCCAGGTCCATCACCGTTCCATCGCTGGCTTGCACCTCGAAACGGCCGGACAGCATGACGAAGAGCTGTCGCCGGGGCGCGGGATGCAATTCGCTGTCCCAGCCCGCCGGGAAATGCACCATGATGAAACGCTTGGCGTCTGTCGGCTCAGACACGCCGAATGCCGGCGCCGGTGGCGCATAGACAGCCATGTTGAACTCGATTTCCATGTCCTCGACATGGCTCTCGCCGTCACCGCCGGCATGAAGCCGCAAATACTTCATCGGTAGTCTCCTCTCCAAACCAGCCGTCGGCCTGTCTCGCCAGCCGCCCGGAAGCATGGCATCAACCTCCGCGCACCCCAATTCAACTCAATCCCTACTGGCGCACAGCGCAATTTTCCGGCCGCCTGCGTTCCCTGCAAATCCGATATCCGACGAGTCCCTCTATCTCGCTGATCTCGGTTGCCACTTTGAAGGTCCTTAGCTCGTCCATGCTCAGATATCTGACATCTTCCGGAGGAGTTGAGATCATGAGTTCGATCAGCTTGGGATCTACATCCATGCTGGTCAGGTAATTCGTCAATTCCCGGCGCAATGATTTTGACAGGTCTGTAGACCTCACTGTCCCGACAATTTTCCGCTCTACGAATTCCCTTTCCGTAATGACTTTTCCATTGCTCAGGGTTTTCTTGAAGATTTTGTATTTGTCTCTGTATGTTTGCCGAGTTGTGACGATTTGATGGACGCCCACGCGGGAAAAGGGGCCGACGATGCGACGGACGCCGCTGGCCAGCAACAGGGGACAGGCGGAATTGCAAACGCCGAACGTCAAATTGGCGTAACCGTAATATGTGCCGTCTTTGAAGTCAGGCTTGCAATTCTTGTCTCGGGGTTCGCAGCGCAAATAGTCCGTCCGCGCGATTTCGACCGTCATTCCGCGTTCGCGGATCAACCGTCCCATCGCCATCGCAACGTCCACTCTCCCGCCAACCGAATTGACGAGCAACGGAAGGTTCCGGTCCCCAGCCTTCTCCAGAATGGCCTTGAATGCCTCAGCGGTCTTGTCGGTGATCTCGCCATCAGCCGCGATCCACTCCGGACAATCCGGCTCACAGACCGGATTGTTGGTACGGACAATGGAAAATGCCATTTCCCGGGACGGCGCTTTCCCGGCAGCCCCAGCTGGAAGGGCTGGAGCGAGCAGGGTGATCCCACAAGCGATCAGGGCAATCGCCCGAACTGCCTTCCCAAGGAATTTTAAAACCACGGAAAAAACGGGGATCTCCCTTGCCGCCATACTCGCTGATGCCGCTGCCGAAACATGAGTGTCTGGCATCGGATTCGGATCATGCGGCAAGGCTATCCATCAGGAATTGAGGTGACAAGACACCATTCCTGATGGAGGCCAGCGGCTCTTTGAAGACGAGATGCCTGTGGTCTAACCGTCTCCCATCGCAATCAGCCCGGCATTGCCGCCGGCGGCCGCGGTGTTGACCGAGACCACCTGCTCGACAGCAAAGCGCATCAGGTAGTGCGGGCCGCCGGCCTTGAAGCCGGTGCCCGACAGGCCCGACCCGCCGAACGGCTGGGTGCCGACCACGGCGCCGATGATGTTGCGGTTGATGTAGACATTGCCGGTGTCGAGCCGGTCGATGACCTTGCGCACCGTCGCCTCGATACGCGAATGCACGCCTAGCGTCAGACCGAAGCCGGTGGCGTCGATGGCATCGAGCACCGCATCGAGCTTCTTGGCCTTGTAGCGCACCACGTGCAGCACCGGCCCGAAGATCTCGCGGTCGAGCGCTGACGCATCCTTCAGCTCGACAATGTGCGGCGCGAAGAACAGCCCCTCGTTCGGGGTATCGCCGGCATAGACCAGCTTCTGGGACTTCGAGATGGTTGCGATATGCTGAGCCAGCATCTCGCGCTGCGCCTCATCGATCACCGGCCCGACATCGGTCGACGGCTTTGCCGGATCGCCAAGTTTCAACTCGCGCGCCGCGCCTTCGATCATCTCGAGCATGTGGTCGGCGACATCGTCCTGAACGAACAGCAGCCTGAGCGCCGAACAGCGTTGCCCCGCCGACCGGAACGCCGACATCACCACGTCATCGGCTACCTGTTCGGCCAGCGCCGTGGCGTCGACGATCATTGCATTGAGCCCGCCGGTCTCGGCGATGAACGGAACGATCGGACCGTCCTTGGCGGCCAGTGTGCGATTGATGGCGCGCGCCGTCTCGGTCGAGCCGGTAAAGGCCACGCCGCCGATCTTCGGATGCGAGGTCAGCGCCGCACCGACGTCACCCTCGCCCGGCAGGCAGAGCAGCACGTCTTTGGGCACCCCGGCCTCATGCAGCAACGATATCGCTTCATGGGCGACCAGCGGTGTCTGTTCGGCAGGTTTGGCGATCACCGCGTTGCCGGCGGCAAGCCCGGCCGAGACCTGGCCGAGGAAAATCGCCAGCGGAAAATTCCACGGCGAAATGCACACGAAGACGCCACGGCCACGCCAGCCGAGCCGGTTTTCCTCACCGGTCGGCCCGGGCATCGGCTGCATCCGGTCGAACATCTCGCGCGACCGGGCAGCGTAGTAGCGCAGGAAGTCCACGGCTTCGCGGATTTCGGCGATACCGTCATCCAGCGTCTTGCCGGCCTCGGCCGACAACAGCGCCATGAACCGGTCACGCCGCTCCTCGATCAGGTCCGCCGCCTTGTCGAGGGCTTCGGCGCGGATGACCGGATCGGTGCGCGACCAGCTCTTGAAACCCTGAAGAGCGGTGTTCACCGCCTTGTCGACATCCTTCGGATCGGTGAACCGCACGGTGCCGACAATCCTGGAGGAATCGGCCGGCGACCGGACCTCGTGTGCCGCGCCGCCTTTAAGACCCGGCGCCAGAGGCCCGGCATCGACGCCGGCTATGGAGCGTTCCATCCCGGCCGTCAGCGAGGCGAGCTGGAAGCGGTCGCCGAATTCCACACCGCGCGAATTGGCGCGATCCGGGTAGATTGCTTCCGGCAACGGGATCTGGCTGTTGCGCGCCGATTGGCCCTTGGCCAGCCCGAGCTTGGCATCGGGCCGTTCGAGCAGGGCCGCAATCGGGATCTTCTTGTCGCCGGCCACCGCCACGAAGGAGGAGTTGGCGCCGTTCTCCAGCAATCTGCGCACCAGATAGGCCAGCAGATCGCGGTAACCGCCGACCGGCGCATAGATCCGGCACGGCACCCGGTCGTTGCTCTTGCTCAGGCTGTCATAGACGACTTCGCCCATGCCGTGCAGGCGTTGGAACTCGAAGCCGCTGCGGTCCTGAGCCATCTCGACAATGGTGGCAACGGTCAGCGCATTGTGGGTGGCGAATTGCGGATAGATGACATCGCGCAGGTCAAGCAACTGGCTGGCACAGGCGAGATAGGAAAGATCGGTCGCCGCCTTGCGGGTAAACACCGCGTAGCCTTCAAGCCCGCGCTCCTGCGCCCGCTTGATCTCGGTGTCCCAGTAGGCGCCCTTGACCAGCCGCACCATCATCCGCCGGTCGTGTTTGCGGCACAACCCGGCGATATGGTCGATCACCTGCGAGGCGCGCTTCTGATAGGCCTGGATCGCCAGCCCGAAACCGTCCCAGCCGGCCAGCGACGGATCGGCGAAGGCCTGGTCGATCACGTCGAGCGACAGTTCCAGCCGGTCGACCTCCTCGGCATCGACGGTGAAATTGAGATCATGCGCCTTGGCCATCTGCGCCAGCCTGACGAGATCGGGAACCAGTTCCTCAAGCACCTGTGACCGGTGCGTGGCGAGATAGCGCGGATGCAACGCCGACAGCTTGACCGAAATACCGGGCCGGTCGGGCAGCTTGCGTCCTGCTGACACCTTGTCGGCGGATTTGCCGATCGCTGCAATGGCATCGGCGTAGGACTTGAAATAGCGTTTCGCGTCGGCGCGCGTGCGGGCCCCCTCGCCCAGCATGTCGTAGGAATGCCGGTAGCCCCGCGCCTCGTTCTTGGCAGCCCGCCCAAGCGCCTCGCCGATGGTTTCGCCCAGCACGAAATGATGCCCGAGAAACCGCATCGCCTGGCGTGTCGCGGTCCTGACCGTCGGCATGCCCATGCGCTTGACCAGCCCGCGCATCACCCCTTCCGGCGTCTCGCCCGGCTTGATCACCCGGGCCGACATGCCCAGCGCCCAGGCGGAAGCCGAGACGAACCAGGTGTCGCCATGGGCGTCATGATCGCTCCAGCCACCTTCCTTGAGCTTGTCCTCGATCAGCCGGTCCTGGGTCAAGGCATCGGGAACCCTGAGCAGGGCTTCGGCCAGCACCATCAGCGCCAGCCCTTCGCGGGTCGACAAGCCGTATTCACGAAGGAAGTCCTCGACGCCGCCGATCTGCCCTGAGTCTGACCGGATCGCCTTGATCAGTTTCGTGGCGCGCTGATCGATTGCGCTGTCCTGCGCGCTGGTGAAGACAAGCCGCTGGCTGAAGTCCCGGATCAGGCGATCATCATCTGGCGTATGCGAGGCATGAAATGCAGTGAGAACTGGTGCGGCTGTGGCAGTCATGGCTATCTCCCCGTGAATGCCACAACATATCTCTTGATGAACGGTGAATCTCTCTATATTTTTACATCACCAAAAATCTTATCACCATAAATCTTGGATATGGAAGAGAAACAATGAAGGAAATCGACCGCATAGATCGAAAGATCCTTCGCGCCATGCAGGACGATGGCCGGCTGACCAATCTCGAGCTGGCTGAGAAAATCAGCCTTTCCCCCACCGCCACCGCCGAGCGCCTCAAGCGCCTTAATCGCGACGGCTACATTCAGGGCTACACTGCCAAACTCTCACCGGAAAGACTTGACCGGGGCATGCTGGTCTTCGTCGAGGTCAAGCTCGACCGGACAACGCCCGATGTGTTCGATGCCTTTTCCGACGCGGTTCGCAAGTCCGACGATGTAATGGAATGCCACATGGTCGCGGGCGGATTTGACTATCTGGTCAAGGCCCGGGTGAAAGGCATGGAGGCATACAGGGCCTTTCTTTCAGACATAATATTGTCGTTGCCCGGCGTTCGTGAAACACACACGTATCCGGTCATGGAAGAAGTAAAAAACACCGGAAAGTTGCCAGTGTGATTGATTCACTACTTCGCGCAGGCTAATCTGGGGAATCTGATTTCTTTCGTCGCAAAAGCCTCTTCAATCATGCAAGAGCTTTGCGGATGTAGAGACATTGATGAAAGGATTGACTCCTGACCCAGGACGGATCGCTGCTGATGACAGGCAATGACGCTCTTTTCGGCGATCTGGGTGCGATACACAGTGAAAAGGAACTGGCTGCGTTCCTGCGTCGGCTCACCGGGCATTTCAGTTTCATGGGGTTCCTCCTCATCACCATCCCGGCGGTGGTTGACCAGAAACTCGAAAGCAGAATTGTCCTGTCGGATCTCCCCGAAGGACTGCTTACGGCCTATGACGAACTTGGCCTGCTGAAAAACTCTCAGATTTTTGAAAGGTTGCGGCGCTCCACCGTGCCGGTGACCTGGACCACGGAAACCTCGAACGACAACCGGCCGGCCGAGGAAGCCAAGGCTGCAGGCCGGCTGTTTGCGAGCTACAACTTCACGCGAAGCGCATTTTTCCCGGTTCACGCTGCCGGCGGAGCACGCGCTGCCCTGGGCTTTCTGGGCAATCGTCAGGACCTGTCACACACGGAGCTGGGAGATCTGGGAATATTCGCCATGCACGCCTATGACATCTATTCCAACCTGAAAGACGGGCATCGCATGCCGTCTTCCCTGCTCACCCCCCGCGAGCTCGAAGCCTTGCACTGGGCCGCCAATGGCAAGACGTCAGGGGAAATCGCATCGATACTTTCTCTGTCCGATCACACGATCAACACCTACATGAACAACGCCATGCGCAAGCTCGATTGCGTCAACAGGATCCAGCTTGTTGCCAAGGCGCTTCGCCTGCACCTGATCGACTAGCAATACCGCCATCATGCGCGCGCACATGCCGGCAATTGGTATTGCCGGCATCACGTCAGCCACCCTTCAGGCCGTCACAACGGCACTCAGCGATCCAGGATTGCCCGGATTTCCACCAGGTTCGAGCGGAACCTGAGGACATAAAAGCCCATGGTCGCAAGATGGGTCGGCATGATCCAGCCGCTTTCATTGCCGTTGGAAATGATCATCGGCTGAATCTTCAGCGCAGCCGACAGCTGCCCATCCATCTCTGCCCACAACTGAGCAAGATTGCGCTGCGCCACCACATCGCGGAAGTCCTCGCGGGTTGCCTTCAGGATTCCGTAATAGCCATAGAGCTGGCCATAGGAAAACCAGAACCGGTCGTCGGCGCGCGTGTCAAACCAGCCCGAATTGTAGTTCTCCGAGCGGTCACGCAGGATCGCCGAGGTCGAACCCACGTCCGAGGCAATGCGATCGAGGAATTGGACAAGGTTGTCGGTGCGCGCGTCGTAGATGGCTTCGCATTTGGAGAGCCGGGTATTGAACGCCTGAAGATCGGCAATGGCCGAGCGATAGAAAGTCGGCGTTGGTGTTTTCGGCAGGAACGGCCAGCTCAGATACCAGGTGTATTCGTCAAACTGCATGGCGCCACGGGCATCCTGCAGGTCACCATCAACCTGGCTGGTTCCGCGCACGCGCCCGAGCGTATCGACAAACTCGACCGTGGTCCGGCGGATCGCCTGGTTCACGCCGCGTTGAAAGGCGGCCTTGTTGTCAAAAAACGGCGTATGGTCCCACTCCACGCCGAACAGCCCGGTCTTGTAGAGGATCATCGACGAGATCCAGGCATTCTGATTGACGTTGAAATCAATCAGGTCGGAAGTTGCGGAAACCATCGCCGAAGGTGCGCAGGACCCATCCGCCATTTTGGTTCCCGGTGTCGCTGCAATGGTTTCCCGCTTGCTGGGATATTCCGGATCGAAGCCGGTCCAGACCTGGGTCTGCCAGAAGAAGTAGCCGTAAAGCCCCAGAAAAATCAGAATGATGCCGCCGACTATCGCCTTGAGCATGAAACCGCGGCGATTGTACCAGCCGGCCATGGTCACAAACGGCCACAGGATCGCCGAGATCACGATGCCGATACCACGGCCGATGGCGTTGAAGATGCGCTCGAAAAAGGCAATCACCGGGTCAAGCATCGTCTTGGTATCCTTCCAGTCCGTAAAGCCGCGACCTGAGCGCCGCCTTGTTATTCAAATAGGTTGTTCCGAGCACATCCACAACATGAGCGCGGTAGCTTTCGGAATACTTCTCATAAGCTTCGTAAAACCCCTGCTTGTCAAAAACGAAGCGGCTGACGAAATCAAACGGCGCCAGCCGCGCCAGCAGCCGGTTGACCAGCCATTGATCCGGATGCTGCGGTTCGGCCCGGCAAAGCATCAGCCGCCGGTCGGCCCGCACTTCGCGCATCTTGACCTGGCCGGTCGATGTCACCTCGCGCATGGCTTCCTGCAGGAACGGATATATGCCCTCCTCGGCAATCAGCGCGGAGTTGCGGTGCATCCATGTCTGCAGCCATATCCTGTCGGTTCCGGCTAGGTCTACCGAAGGATCGGCCCGGCGGATGAGGTCATCCACGGCCATTTCCGCCCGGTGCGCGAAAAACCCCGACGTCTCGACCCATGAAGCGCGCGGCAATTGCAGCCTTCCGGACTTCGACAGATAGTCGAATATCCGGGCATGATCGGCAATATCGATATAGCTGACTTCCCAGGGACGGGAGCGTTTGAACCCCGGTGCATGGCTGTCGCAGATCACCGTGGTGGTGCGGTCATCGCGGAATATGAACACGCCGCCGAAATGATTGGCCCAATAGGACGCATGCGCAAACACAAGCTTGTCGGGCACCAGCGCGTTGTGCCGAATGTCGCCGGTCTCGCGCGCAAGCTCGACCATCCGGTTGAGAAGAGCATCATCGCGCCAGCCATCCTTCGAGGATTTGAGCCGGTCAACCAGCCCGCGCAATTCGGTCGCCTTGCCAAGCACGTTTTCCGCCGACATGACACGGAAACGGACCTCATCGATCGACAGCAGGTCCTCGACGCCGGTGACCACCGCGACCGGGTCTTCGATTTCCCCAAACAGGGCATCCTTGATCGTCACCGCGGAGACCGCGCGGCGATTGCCGTCAAAGAACTCGTGCATCAGCCCGGCAGTGTTGGAAAACTGGGTGTGGACCACCGGCAGGTTATCCTGGTCCGGCGTCAGGATGATGAAGCGGCGATTGACGCCATTGGGATCAAGATACTGGATATCGCCGAGATCCTCGGCAATTTCAGGCGAAAACCCGGTCATGTCGATGCGGAAGCTGTCCCGGCCGGTCTCGGCCAGCCCGAACGCCCGGAGCGCCTTGTTGTAGCGCCCGATGAGATGCGGCTCATCGATCGTGAGCAGCCGGCCGTAGATCAGCTCGTTTTCGACAAGTCGCTTCATTGCTGCCAGCGCCCGTCCCGCTTCATCGCCTCGATGTCGCGAATTGCCCGTTCACGCTGCCGTTCGCGCCGGATGATGTCATCGACGGCAGTCGCGTCGGAACGGTCGGTGTAGCGGAATTCGGAATCGGCGTAGCGGTTGATCTCCTGCAGCACCATTTCGATCGTGAACGGTTTGCGCAGCTCCGAGATCATCGCGATCTTGTCGTCATAGGCCTTGTGCATGAAGGCTTCGGGGGTTTCGAACCATTCGTCCGGCAGATCGATATCCATCGCCCGCATCTTGATCGCATCGGTGATGTTCTTGATCGCCCGGCCGGTAAAGCGCGGCTCGGCCAGCTTGATCCGGTGCAGGTAGGCGCCGATGTCGGCAATGGTCTTGACCGTGCCATGGTCGTTCTCGAATTTCTCCCAGACCGACAGCAGCCCGTCTTCCTGCGGCCGGTCATGACCGTCATAGGACCGCGCCACGGCCTTTTTGATTTCCTGGCTGGCGAACAGATCATGCGATCCAAGCGGGATCGAATGGTTCTTGCCGGCCAGCAGCGCGAAGATATCGATGTAGTCGTCAAGCGATTGCGGCCCGTCGACCAGCCAGCGCGCGCCGGCCCGCTGCCTCAGCGCATCATCGACATTCTCCGGATAGTTGGAGAACATGCCGAAGCTGCAGTTGCCGCGCACCACGGTGGAAGCCCCGGCAAAACTTTCCATCAGCACAGCCGTGACTTCCTGCTGGCCGGCCGACGCGCGGTCATCCGACCGCTTGGCGGCAACCTGGTCGATATCGTCGATGGTGCCGAAGCCGATCGCCCGCGGGTTGAGCACATTGTCGACAAAGGCCTTGCAGTTCTGGCCCGACTTGCCCTGATAGGACGAAATCTGGTCGACGCCGAAATTCTCGTAGTGGAACGGATAGCCTGCGACCTGGCAGTAATCGTTGATCATCCCCGCCAGCATCTGGATCAGGATGGTCTTGCCGGTTCCCGGCGCGCCGTCACCGATAAAGGTGAACAGGAACCCGCCGAGCTCGACGAACGGATTGAGCTGGCGGTCGAAATCATAGGCCATCACCATCCGCGCCAGCCGCATCGCCTGGTGCTTGGCCAGATGGTTGCCGATGATCTCGTTGGGCTTCTTGAAGCTCATCACCAACGGCTTGCGGCGCTGTCCCGGCGCCACATCGAAACCGTCGAGGGTGAAATTGTCACTCTCCAGCCGCAGATGCGACTGCGCGAAGTTTCCAAGCACATCGAACCGGCTACGCCGGGCAAGCAAGCCTTCGATCGCCACCCGCGCCAAAGCTCGCGCCCGGGATGTCATCGCCACCTCATCCGGCGCTCCGGAAATCGCTTCGTCCAGCGCTGCGACTATCGACTTGAGTGCGTCCTGCGGCGTGTCGAACTGGAAATCCGGCTCCTCGGTGTCGTTCGCCGGTTCGCTTTCGCCATCGACAGTTTGCAGGATGTAGGCCGCGAGCGTGAAGGCCGCCACGTAGGACGCCGCACTCAGCAACCGCTTGAACCGCTCGGCCTCCTCGCCTTGCAGCGGTGCCCCGGCATTGCGCGACTGCAGGCTTTCGAGATCGGTCTGCTGGCCGAACATCTCCGCCACCGCGAGCGCCACGGAAATTCCCCGCCGGGTCCGGTAGAGCAACGTGTGCTGCGGGATCGACAGCATCTGGTCATTGGCGCGAACGGACTGGATGGTCTTGCCGAATTCGATTTCGCGGGTCCGCCGCATGCCGCGGGTCGACACTGTGGAGACAAACCGCCTGTTGGTGCCGGCAAGTGGCGTGGACGATGTCCCGTCCTGCGCAACCAACACGACGACGCGGGTCACCATCGACTGCGCCACAGACTGGTGCCGCGCGATGTCTTCTTCCGAAATCGTGGTCAATCCTGTTGTCTGGCTCATGACCTCATACCTCGCTGATGACCTGGTTGCCCGACACCACGTGAACGGTAAAGCCGGAGAATATGCTCTCCGCCTCGCCGGAAGCGTAGAGTGCCTGATAGGCTTCGTGCGGCACAAGCGCATGCTTTTGATAGGCGCTCACGCCCTGCCGTGCCGCTTCCAGATCGTCGGTTTCGATGTGATAGACATCCCGCGCCGGCTCGGAGCTCCACAGCCCCCGCTTGGCCGGGCTTTCCGCCTTGGAAAACACCTCCTGCATGGTCCAGGTCAAAAGCCAGGCGTTCTCGTCCTTGCGCACCTTCGACAGGATGGTCGAGATCCGGTCGCTGTTCTCGGTCACGCCCGCCGAGTAAAACGGTCCCAGCACGAACCGGCGCAATTGCTTGGGATGCAGGAACTCGAAATCCGCATCAAGGTTTTGCGCAATCGTTGCCGGCGACAGCGAATAGGCGCCGTTCTTTTCCGCCGAGGCGTCAAAGGCACGGGCGAACTCCGGATTGAGCAGGCCTCCGACCGGGAGCGGAATGTCCACATCGGGATTGAGCTTGCCGTCCTTCGTCACCAGCATCTTGGCAATGGATTCGCTCGAATCCTCTATCGTCGCCATGTAGACCATCGGCAGGGTCTGGCTCCCGTCAAACACACCCCAGTGGACGACATAGAAAGGCCGTCCGTTTTTCGGATTGACCGAGACACGGATGGTCTCGGGCAGAATGAAAGGCGCGAACACCGCATCCTTGCCGATATCTTCGAGATAGAGCCGTTCGGCGATCTGCTCCTGCAGCGCACCGGGAAACTCCTTGTGGCGGAGAATGAAGTCCGCCATTTCCGCCTTCAGCGTCTCGACGTCAGGGATCGCCGCCAGCCGCTCCTTGGCGGTGGTCCGGTCGTTTTCCAAAGTCAGCACGTTCTGGAAAACCGGAAAGCCGCTGTCGGCCCGGCTGATGCGAAAGCGCTCGAGGAAGCCGACACGGTTTTCCCACGCCGAGAATGTCGCCTCCAGGCGGTCGACATAGGGAATGATCACCTGGCCGACCAGGCCGTGCGCATACAGCGGTGAATTTTCATCGGCGAGATAGACGCGCAAGCCCTTCAAGGCCGCATGCATCGATCTGAAATAGGCTCCGGCTGCGCCGGTGTCAGCGCGCATGCCCGCCTCTCGATCTTCCTCTCGATCTCATCGCGGCCCGCTCAGGGTTTCACGTAATTGGCGGAGTTGTGTTTCTCCAGAACCTCGGCGAAACGCCGGGCAAATGCATCATCGGCAAGCTGCTTGCGGCGCTGGATATCCTGAGTCGACAGCATGTTCTTCTCATGCATCTCGAGAAGATCGCCAATATGGGTCTGGGCTGCCGCACCAATGCCGGCCATGGTTTCTTCCGCCGCGGTATCGACCCGGCTGCCAAGCGTGTTGATCTTGTGCGCAACATCCTGCTGCGCCGCCGTCTTCAACGAATCCTCGAGTGCCTTGTAAAGAACAATGCGCTGTTCGGTGTCGATGGTCAGCTTGTTGATCAGCGTGTTCTGCGCCGCGATCTGGTTGTTCAATGAATCCACGAAGGTCTGGAACATCGAGGTGTAACGCTCGAGCGTCTGGCTTTCGGCCAGCAGCTCCTGTTCCTTGGCCTGGCGCTCATTGTACTCTGTAGCAAGTTTCGAGCGGTCGCTCTCAAGGTTGGTGCGGGTCTTCTGGTCTGTCGAAGCGGCGATCTGGTTCTCGATGTCCATCAGCAGCGGGTTGATTTCCTCGATCCGCTGTTGCGTCGTTTCCAAAGTGACCATCGTCACCTTGCGGCGCTCGATCACCTTGATGAGGCTCGCCTCAGAGGTCTTGTAACGGCTGTCGAGAATGGCCTTCTGGTCCTTGAGGATGCCGGTGATGGTGTCTGATTTTTGCAAAAGCTCCTGGAGATTGCCCGAAAGCGACATGTTCCGGACGCGATCCGAGCGCATGCGCTGGGCCCGCGCCTTGGAAAACATCGCAATAAAGCTTTCCATCCCGGAAAAGCCTTTCATGCTTTCGAATTCCGCGCCGAAGACGTTGGTGGCATCTTCAAGACCGATGATCAGGTCGGCAATATTGGTTTCCATCATCCGCTGCTGGCGCAACACGTCTTCGATACGGGCATTTTCGATGTCGAACTGGGGATCGCCAAGTTCGGCGTCGGCTTCCGAGATTTTCTCGAGCACCACCCCGGAGGTCTCGATCTTCGACCGCATTTCATCCACGACTGCCCGTGTTTTCTCGATTTCCGCGTCTAAACTCTTGATGTTGGCCATGCCCGGCTTCCCCGTTTTCCAGCGCCTGAAGATCGGCGTAAAGTTACTTTGGTCGCAAGTACAAGATACTGAAATGCTTGTAGCACCGGATACCAGCACCGCAAACCTTATGCCGATCACAGGTAGGTACAAGGAAGGCAAAATAAAAGGCCGCCCCCAGGGGAGCGGCCTCGCATTTGCTTTCTGGCTGCTGGTTTTTATTCGGCAGCGGCAGGATCTGTCAGGTAGGCGATGACGTTGGCGACATCGTCGTCCTTCTTGAGGCCGGCAAAGGCCATCTTGGTTCCCTTCACGATACCCTTCGGGTCACGCAAATAGGCATCAAGCGCCTCAACGGTCCATGCCGGAACCTCAGCCGCATGCTCGGTCATGGCATTTGAATACTTGTAACCCTCGACCGAAGCCATCGGGCGGTCGACGATACCGACGAGATGCGGGCCGACCTTGTTTTTCTCTTCCGTCGCCGTGTGACAGGCGGCGCACTTCTTGAACACCTTGGCGCCCTTGGCGGCGTCGCCATCGGCCAATGCTGCGGTTGGAACCGAAACAGCGGCAGCGATGACTGCACCTAACAACAGGGAAATGGAATTGCGCATAAACAGTCTCCGTTCGCGTTTTGAGATGGTCATGTTTATCACTCAGACTGAAACAAGGGCAATCTGCACTTGCCTGGCGTTTGAGCGTTCGCAATCAAATTTCAATTAAAAATTACAGGCGAAATCGCCAAATAGCTTATTTTACAGCGTCCGGGTTCATCACCTCATCCCAGTGACGGCGACAATACGACACATATTTCTCGTTGCCGCCGACCTCGATCTGGGCCCCTTCCCGGATCACCTTGCCCTCGCCATCCATCCGCACCACCATGGTGGCCTTGCGTCCGCAATGGCAGATGGTCCGGACTTCGCGCAGTTCATCGGCAATGGCGAGCAGCGCCTGCGAGCCCGGAAACAATTGCCCGCGAAAATCGGTGCGCAGCCCGTAGGTCATCACCGGGATCGACAGGTGGTCGGCCACGCGCGCCAGTTGCCACACCTGTGCCTCGGTCAGAAACTGCGCCTCATCGACGAAGGCGCAGGCGATGTCACCCTCGGCTTTCAGGCTCTCGAGGATTTCATACAGATCATCTTCGGGACGGAACGTATGCGCCTCGCTGCCCAGACCGATGCGCGAGGCAATGCGGCCTGCTCCGCCACGGTCATCGAAGGCCGCGATGAACAGCACCGTGCGCATTCCGCGTTCCCGGTAGTTGTAGGAAGCCTGCAGCAGCAGCGTCGACTTGCCCGCATTCATGGTTGAGTAGCTGAAATAGAGCTTGGCCAAGATGGCTCCCGATCTTCACCCGGTTTTCATTGGTCCCTGGCTTCGAGCCCCGGATCCGCCGTTGCGGCTTGCGCGCCGCCGGTGCAGTATCTATTGCCAACCAGCGCCAGCGAATTCCACCCCTGCCGTGCTGCTTTCAACAGCCGTTTTAGCCTTCGCTGCAAATTTTGGCGGCATGGCGGGTTGAGTTCAAAGTCCATAGGTGGTTGTTTCTGCAATCGGAACACGGGAGAGACCGACCATGACAAGAAAAATGACACTCGCATTCGCAGCAATCCTGCTTGCCGGAACAGCATCTGTTCAGGCGGCCGACGCCGAATCCTGCAAGAATGTTCGCTTCGCCGATGTCGGCTGGACCGACATTCAGGCCACCACTGCTGTCGCCGGCGTCGTGCTCGACGCCCTGGGTTATTCCCAGGAAGTCCAGGTGCTCAGCGTGCCGGTGACCTACCAGTCGCTCAAGAACAAGGACATGGATGTTTTCCTCGGCAACTGGATGCCGTCGATGGCAGCCGACGTTCAGCCTTTCCTCGATGACGGTTCGGTTGAAACCGTTGCCCAGAACCTCGATGGCGCAGGCTATGGCCTGGTTGTGCCGACCTATGCCGCCGAAGGCGGTGTGAAGAGCCTGCAGGACATCGGCAAGTTCAAGGACAAGTTCGACGGCAAGATCTACGGCATCGAGCCGGGCAATGACGGCAACCGCATCGTGCTTGAAATGATCGCTGACCCGGCCAACGGCCTGGATGGCTTTGAACTGATCGAAAGCTCGGAAGCCGGCATGCTGTCGCAGGCTGAAAAGGCGCTCAAGAAAGAGGAATGGATCGCATTCCTCGGCTGGACCCCGCATCCGATCATGGGTGAAATGTCGATTGCCTATCTCGACGGCATGGGCGATTCCGGCTTCGGCGCGGCCACCGTCCACACCAATGTGCGCGCCGGCTACACCACCGAGTGCCCGAATGTGGGAACCCTGGTCAAGAACCTGTCGTTCTCGCTGTCGATGGAAAACCAGATCATGGACGCCATCCTCAAGGGCGAAGATGCCAACGCGGCGGGTCTTGCCTGGTTGAAGGCCAACCCCGACGCGGCAACCCCGTGGCTTGCAGGCGTCACCACCTTCGACGGCGGCGATGCTGCTGCCGCTGTCAAAGCCAAGCTTGGCATGTAATAACTGACACGATGATCCGGGGCCGCAGCACGTGGCCCCGGGTCGCGGCACGCCAGGGGATAGGGCATGGACGTATTCGCGGATTTGATCACGGCGTGGAAAATTCCGGTCGGAAAATGGGGCAAGAGCTTCTTCAATTTCCTGACCGACAATTTCGAATTTGCCTTTGACGCTATCGCCGATTCCCTGAAATTCGTGCTCGACAGCATGATCGACGGCTTGCTCTGGTTGCCGCCGCTGATCCTCGTCCTGGTCATCGCCGCCATCGGCTGGCGCATTCAGAAATCGTGGAAACTGGCGCTCGGCATCGTGCTCGGGCTGGTTTTCATCATCAACCAGGGCCTCTGGAAAGAAACCGTCGAAACCCTTGTGCTGGTGATCTCGGCGGCATTCATGTCCATGGCCATCGGCGTGCCGATCGGAATTGCGCTGGCGCACCGGCCCAGGCTCTACACCTATGTCCAGCCGATCCTCGATCTGATGCAGACGATGCCGACCTTCGTCTATCTGATCCCGGTGCTCATTCTTTTCGGCCTCGGCCTCGCGCCGGGCCTGCTGGTCACCATCATCTTCGCCGCCCCGGCGCCGATCCGGCTGACCTATCTCGGCATCACCTCGGTCCCAAGACCCATGGTCGAGGCCGGCCAGGCATTCGGCGCCTCGCCGCAGCAACTGCTCCGCAAGGTCGAATTGCCGGCAGCCCTGCCGACCATCATGGCGGGCCTGACCCAATGCATCATGCTGTCGCTGTCGATGGTCGTCATCGCCGCGCTGATCGGCGCCAATGGACTTGGCAAGCCGGTGGTGCGGGCGCTCAACACGGTCAACATTCCGCTCGGGCTTGAAGCCGGCATCGCCATCGTCATCCTCGCCATCATTCTCGACCGCATTTGCCGGGTACGCATCGGAGCCACCTCATGAGTGTAGATGCTGATCGCGGATCGGTCCGCATCGACAATGTCTCGATCATCTTCGGTGACAATCCCGCCGAGAGCCTGGCGCTTGCCGACGCGGGCAAGTCCCGCACCGAGATCCAGGAGGCAACCGGTGACGTTCTCGGCGTGCACGATTGCACGGTTGAGATCAATGAAGGCGAAATCCTGGTCCTGATGGGTCTGTCCGGCTCCGGCAAATCCACCTTGCTGCGCGCCATCAATCGCCTTAACCCGATCAGTCGCGGCACCCTGACCGTCCATTGTGGCGACGAGACATTCGATGTCGGCGCCTGTGATGACAAGCAGCTCACCCAGCTGCGAATGGACACCGTATCGATGGTGTTCCAGCAATTTGGTCTGCTCCCCTGGCGCACGGTTGCCGACAATGTCGGCTTCGGCCTCGAAATCGCCGGCGTTCCCAAAAAGGAGCGCAACAAACGGGTCACCGAACAGTTGGCGCTTGTCGGCCTGTCCGACTGGGCCGACCGGATGGTTGCCGAATTGTCGGGTGGCATGCAGCAACGCGTCGGCCTGGCCCGCGCCTTCGCCACCGGCGCCCCGATCCTGCTGATGGATGAACCGTTCTCGGCGCTCGATCCACTGATCCGCACCCGGCTTCAGGACGAATTGCTGGAGCTTCAGTCGCGGCTGGGCAAGACCATCGTCTTTGTCAGCCATGACCTTGATGAAGCCATGAAACTCGGCAACCGCATCGCCATCATGGAAGGCGGGCGCATCATCCAGTGCGGCACCCCGCGCGAAATCGTCAACTCGCCCAACAACAAGTATGTCGCCGATTTCGTCGCCAACATGAATCCGATCATCATGCTTACCGCGCGCGATGTGATGACGCCGGGCAAGCCGGACGCCTCGCGCGGCCAATCGCCATTGTCGGCCTCGGTTACTCCCGACACACCGCTTTCCGACGTGATGGAGGCCATGGCCCGGCGAAACGGAACCATTGGCGTCATTGACAAAGGCGTCGTGACAGGGTCCATCACGGCCGATGATATTGTCCAGGGCCTGACGCGGCATCGCCACTCAGTGTGACGGACTCGGGATAAAACAGACTAGGTTCAGGGAGAGTGAATTATGGAAGTTAAGGGCAAAGCCGCAATTGTAACCGGCGGCGGCTCAGGGCTGGGTGCGGCAACCGCACGGGCGCTGGCGAATGCAGGCGCGAAAGTCTCCCTGCTCGACGTCAATCTTGCTCAGGCGGAGAAAGTGGCTGAGGAGATTGGTGGCAAGGCAATAGCCTGCGACGTATCCAATGCCGCAGCAGCCGAGGCTGCTCTCGCAGAAGCCGCACAAGCCTTCGGCGAAGCCCGCATCCTGATCAACTGCGCCGGCATTGCACCTGCCGTCCGCGTGGTTGGCCGTGAAGGTCCTCACGATCTCGAGCAGTTCCGCAAGGTCATCGAGGTCAACCTCATCGGCAGCTTCAACATGCTGCGGCTTTTCGCCGACCGCGCCTCCAAGCTTGAACCGCTCGCCGACGGAGAACGCGGCGTGGTGATCTCGACGGCGTCGGTTGCAGCCTTCGATGGCCAGATCGGTCAGGCGGCCTATTCTGCGTCGAAGGGCGGCGTTCACGCCATGGCTTTGCCGATCGCCCGCGAACTGGCCCGTTTCGGCATCAGGATCATGACCATCGCACCGGGGATCTTCGCGACGCCGATGCTGCTCGGCATGCCCCAGGAAGTCCAGGACAGCCTCGGTGCCTCGGTACCGTTCCCCTCACGTCTGGGACAGCCGGAAGAATACGCCAGTCTCGCCATGCACATCATCGACAATGTCATGCTCAATGGCGAGACCATCCGGCTTGACGGCGCGATCCGGATGGCACCGAAGTAAGGGGTTTGATGTGACAGCGAAGGAACCGGTCAAGACGATCCGCGACACGGATGAGGAGGCCCGCAGGCTTGCGCGCCGCCTTGTCCGTGGAGCACGGTTTGGCGCCATCGGCGTGCTTGAACCAGACACAGGCTTCCCGTTCGCCAGCCGGGTCCTGACTGGAACCGATGCTGACGGAACGCCTTTGATCCTGGTTTCGGCACTCTCCGTCCATACCGGTGCGCTGGCTGCGGATCAGCGAGCATCGCTGCTTTTTGGCGAACCGGGAAAAGGCGACCCGCTCGCCCACCCCCGCATTACCGTCCGGACGCTGGCGGAACGGGTTGCCCGCGACGACCCGGCCCATGCCCGTCTGCGCGCCCGCTTCATCGCCAGGCACCCGAAAGCCGCACTCTACGTCGACTTTCCGGATTTTGCCTTTTTCCGCATGGTGCCTCAGTCAGCCAGCCTCAATGGCGGTTTCGGCAAAGCCTTTGTTCTGGAAGCTTCGGATCTTGTCATTGCATCACCGGCCGTCACCGATATTGCCGGGATGGAAGCCGGTGCAATTGCCCATATGAACGCTGACCATGCCGACGCCGTCGACACCTATGCCAGGGTTCTCGGCAAGTCGAAAAAAACCGGATGGAAAGTCTGCGGCATTGATTGCTCGGGACTGGACCTCAGCCTTGGCGATGATCTTTTGCGTATCGAATTTGATGCGCCACTCGAGCAGGCATCCGGATTGCGCTCCAAGCTTGCCGAACTCTCGCGCACGACCTGAAAAAAAGGCGAACTCTCGCGTACACTATTAGAAAATAGGGGTGTACATTTAGCATTTTATGGTTGAAATATGTACGGTGACTTTTTTGAGCATTTAGTTGAATTTATTGAGGCCCGCCGTGAGCGGGGGGACTACGGAAGATAACCATGATTGATGCGCATCGTTTAGAAACTCACTCCGAAGCGGCCGCGGACCTTCTGGCGGCAATGGGCAATCAGAAGCGGATGATGATCCTCTGCAATCTCGCCAACGGCGAGATGCAGGTCGGAACGCTCGCGGAAAAGGTGGATCTGAGCCAGTCGGCTCTTTCCCAGCACCTTGCCAAGCTGAGAACCCGCCAACTGGTCAAGACCCGCCGCGAGGCACAGGCGGTCTACTACTCGATCAACTCCGAGCCTGTTTTCCAGATGCTGCGAACGCTGACCAACATCTATTGCAACTGAAACAACACACCTGATCCTGATGCATGTACGTTATCGTTCGAATGGGTTCATTTGAACGATAACGTACATGCATCAATTCAAAGTGCGACAGCAGCCTTTGTGCATCCAGTTGGATGCACGGTGCATAAATCAGGCGCTTGACGACACGGCCTGCCCTTCCCCATATGAGGAAGGAAAGGATCATGTTCATGACTGTTTCGATCAAGATAGACGGCATGCATTGCGATGGCTGCGTGCGATCCGTCAAGAACGCCGCGACATCCGTTGAGGGTGTTTCAAACCTCGCTGTAGACCTTGAGAGCGGTGAGTTGACTGCGGATATCGCCAGGCCCGAGCTTGTCGAGGCGCTAAAGGGCGTCATCGAGGACTGCGGCTTCGACGTGACCGGCGTCTCGACCTGAGGCCGGTCGAATGACCGCCAAACCCGACCATGTGACGTTCGACATCACCGGCATGACCTGTGCGAGCTGTTCTGCGCGCGTGGAAAAGGTTCTTTCCCGTCAGCCGGGCGTGGCAGAGGCACGGGTCAACCTGGCGCTTGAACGCGCCGACATCGAAGGCGCCGGCCTCGATCCGTCGGGATTGGCGGAAGCGATCGGGCGAGCCGGATTTGGCGCGGTTCTTCGCCGTGATGATTTCGCAGCTCACCGTGAGGCGGATGAAGCACAGGCGGCCATGCGCCGCGCTGATGAGCGGCAGACCCTGCTCCGGCTGGTTGTGTCCGCCGTACTGACCCTGCCGATTGTAATTGGCATGCTGCCAATGATGACCGGGCTCGGCGAAGCATGGATCTCGCCCCTGTGGCAGGCGGTTCTGGCGACCGGCGTCATGGCCGTATCGGGAAGCCGGTTCTGGCGCGAGGCCGCCGGCGCATTGCGCGGTGGCTCGGCCAACATGGCCGTGCTGGTCAGCCTTGGCACCGGCGTTGCCTATGGCTGGTCGCTCTGGATCATGGCGCGCGATTGGGGCTCACCTCATGCCGGCCACGGCACCGACATGGCCTCGCATCTGCATTTTGAAGCCGCTGCCGTGGTGCTGACGCTGATCATGCTCGGCAAATATCTCGAAGCACGCGCCAAATCAGGCGCCGCCGGCGCCTTGCGGGCGCTCGGCCGGCTTCAGCCCGACACCGCAGAACTCAAGGGCGCGGACGGTTCGGTACGAACGGTCCCGGTCGAACGTCTGGCGGCGGGAGATGTCATCATCATAAAGCCCGGTGCACGGGTCGCTGCCGACGGGATCATCCTGGCGGGCCATTCCTCGCTGGATGAAGCCATGGTCACCGGCGAAAGCATGCCGGTTTCACGCAACCCCGGAGATCCGGTCATCACCGGCACCACCAACACCGATGGTTTGCTCGAAGTCGAGGTCCGCGCGGTGGGTGCCGACACACGGCTTGCCCGGATGACCCGGCTGGTGGAAGAAGCCCAGACCGGCCACGCGCCTGTGCAGAAGCTGGTCGACAGGATTTCAGCGGTCTTCGTCCCCCTCATTCTTGTCATCGCGGTGCTGACATTTGCCGGCTGGATGCTCGCCGGCGCCGACTTTGAAGCCGCCATGGTCGCAGCTGTCGCCGTTCTGGTTATCGCCTGCCCCTGCGCGCTCGGGCTGGCCACCCCGACGGCACTTGTGGCCGGTACCGGGGCTGCGGCAAAGGCCGGGATCCTGATCAGGGATATCGAGACGCTTGAACGCGCCACCGACATCAGGCTCGTCGCCTTCGACAAGACCGGAACCCTGACCATGGGCGCACCGGAAGTCGCAGGCCTGCATCCTGCAGAAGGTGTCGAAGAGTCGGAACTGTTGAGCCTTGCCGGTTCGGTTGAGACCGGAAGCGAACATCCGCTTGGCCGCGCCATCCTCGCGCGCGCCGAACAACAGGCCGTGAAAATTTCACCGGCCACCGGCATTCGCGCCGTTCCGGGCCGCGGCCTGGAGGGGATGAACGGCGAACTCAAAATACGGGTCGGATCCGAGCGCTTCCTGGTCGAGGCCGGAATTGACACGGGCCCGGCCGGTGCCGTGACCGCACACGACGAAGCAGGCACGCTGGCCTGGGTGGCGGCCGGCGACCGGCTGATCGGCGTCATCCGGCTGGCAGACAAGATCCGGCCACACACCCGCCAGGCGCTCGCAGACCTGACCGCAGGTGGCCTGACCAGTGTCATGCTGACCGGCGACAACCAGGCCACCGCCCTGGCCATGGCGGCGGAGGCCGGCGTTTCCGATGTCCGCGCCGGGTTGCTGCCGGGAGAAAAACTCGACGCCATCCGCGAGCTGGCGAAAAGCACCGGCGGCCATGTTGCATTTGTCGGCGATGGCTTGAACGATGCACCGGCGCTCGCCGCCGCCAATCTCGGCATCGCCATGGCCGGTGGCGCCGACGCGGCGCGCGAGGCCGCGGCCATCACGCTGATGCGCCCCGATCTGCGCCTGGTTCCCGCCGCTCTCGATGTCGCGGCAAAAACCCGCCGCACCATAAGACAGAACCTCGGCTGGGCGTTCATCTACAATCTGATCGGCATTCCGCTGGCGGCATTCGGCATTCTGCCGCCGGTCTTCGCAGGTGCTGCGATGGCCTTCTCATCGGTCAGCGTGGTGACAAACTCGGCCCTGATGGCGCGCTGGAAACCGCACTTTTCCAAAGATTGATTCCGTTGCCTTGGAATGTGAAAAAGCCCGCCTCCTGAGAGGCGGGCTTTTCATCGTTATCCGAAGTTTTCCGGTCACATTGGACGTGCTCAGAATTCTTCCCAGTTTTCCGCCGCCACAGCTGCGTTTCCGTGGCTTTGCATCCGTGACTGGGCGTGCTTGGCGGCTGGCTGCCGTGCAGCCGGCTCGGCCCGCGCCATGGTCCGGGCGGTTGCATGCAGGGCGGTCGATTGAGCGGTAGCCGCGCCATCGATCTTGAACTGCGAGATCAGTTCCCGAAGCTTGCCTGCCTCGGCGGCCAGTTCGGAGGATGCCGCGTTGGATTCCTCCACCATCGCCGCGTTCTGCTGGGTCGTCTGGTCCAGCGAATTGACGGCCTGGTTGACTTCCGCCAATCCGGTCGACTGTTCCTTGGCCGAAATTGCGATCGCATCCATGTGGGTGTTCATCTCGGTGATGAAGCCACCGATGGTGCGAAGCGCTTCGCTTGCCTTGCGAACGAGATCCACACCACTGGACACTTCCGTCGAGGAGTTCTCGATGAGCTCCTTGATTTCCTTGGCCGCATTGGCCGAGCGCTGTGCCAGTTCGCGCACTTCCTGGGCGACAACCGCGAAGCCCTTGCCGGCTTCTCCGGCGCGGGCAGCCTCGACGCCGGCGTTAAGCGCCAGAAGGTTGGTCTGGAAGGCAATCTCGTCGATCACCGAGATGATGTTCGAGATCTGCTTCGAGCTCTCCTCGATACGCCGCATTGCATCCTCTGCCTGGCCGACAACTTCGGACGACTGGGACGCCGAGGAATTGGCCTGGGAGGCAACACCGCGGGCTTCTTCCGTCCGCTTGGTCGAGTTGGCGACATTGGCGGTGATTTCCTCCACGGCAGCCGCGGTTTCCTCAAGCGCTGCGGCCTGGCGTTCGGTCCGCTTCGACAGATCGTCGGTGCCGTTGGCAATTTCACGGGTTCCGGTTTCCATCATCGACACGCTGTCGGTGATCGAGGCCATCGTCGTGCTCAACTGCTGGATCGAGCGGTTGAAGTCATGACGCAGATCTTCAAAGTCCGGCGCAAAGGCTTCTTCGAGCTGGAACGAAAGATCACCTGCGGCCAGCCGCTGCAGACCGCTAGCCAGACCTGACGTCGCAACCTTCAGCCGTGCAGCAGCGTCTGCTTCGGCACGTTCCTGTGCGGCAATACGATCGGCCTCGGCCTGCTTTCGGTTCTGCTCGGCATCGGCCTGCAATTGCTGATTGGCAATCCCGGCTTCACGGAACACCTGCATGGCGTCCGCCATCTTGCCGATCTCGTCCTTGCCGCCCTTCTCGATGCTCACATCAAGTTCGCCATTGGCAAGCCTTGCCGTCACGTCGGCAAGACGGCCCAGCGGACGCGAAACCAGCTGGAAGTTCAGCAATCCCATTCCCGCAGCCACCAGCGCCACGATGATGGAAGCCGCCAGGCTGATGAACTCGACCGCTGTGAGTGCCGATCTCTGTTCAGCCGACGCAGCTTCCGCGCGCGCCAGGATATTTGCCTTGACTGCTCCGATCTCGCTCTCGAATTCATTGAGCAACTGCCTGCCAGTGCCGGTCAGTTCCAGAGCGCGGGCGAGTTCCACCGTCATCGGATCCCGCATCAGGGTGACTTGCCTGTCAACCACGGAAGACTGCCATTCAGCCAGAACTACAACGGCTTTGTCGAACGCCGTCAGATCTTCCGCTGATTCGGCGGAATAGCGGGCTTTCAGATCCGAAATGTCCGTGCCGATGCTGTCATTGACGGACTGCAGGGCCTTGACGAAATCGCGATCGCCGGTCAGCAGGAAATTCTTGAGAGCAAGATTGGCATGGTTCACATGGTTGGTGAATTCGTCGGTCTCGTTGAGCAACTCGGCCATGGTCTGGCTGTGCTGGACCAGTCCGGTGGCCGTTATGGCCCGCATGTAGATGAAGCTGGAGGCACCAATCGCGATGAAAGCGAGGATTGCGAATGCGGCGAATCCCTTTGCGCTGACAGAAATGTTCTTAAGCATGATTTATAGTCCTGTTGTGTCTCAGAGGTCGCGACCGGGGGCTGTTTGATGGCGCGAGGCTGATTGAATTCAATGCATCATGCACCGGGGGATGAACGGCGTTGCAGTTCCGTCAGGTTTACTTCCATGGTCACGGCACCGATCGACTTCTCCGAATCAGTCAACGTGAAGCTGACCTGTCCGCGCCAGATCTTGTTGTCCTCGTCCCATTCGGGCTCATCGATGAACAGCGCATCGCCGGAGACATCGTAGGTTTTCTGGAACTTGGCTTCGTCACCCTGCCAGAAATCGCCGGTGATCGAGCTCTGGCCGACATTGAGGCCGTTCTGGTCCATTACGAAGATCTCGGCGTAAAGGCCGAGCGATTTGCCCTGCAACCGGGCGAGATAAACCGACAGCGGATTGGACAGCGTCGCCGCGATCAAGGGCTTGTCATCGCTTTCGCGTTCCGCGCGCCATTGCTTGTCCAGCGCGTCGATCTGGTCCTGCGGCAATTTCTTGAGCCGGTCGTTCTGGGCGGCGACCGAGATGTTGACAATGTCGGTCTCGATCCAGCGTCGCATGTCTTCCACGACGGACGGTGTAATCAGGCTGTGAATGTCTGGTTTGGCTGTTTCGGCCAATACAGGCGAAATCATCGTCATCGCAAAACCAGCGGCGCAAATACCCTTAAAAATACCCATGATTGTCTCCTTTTTGACAACCATTGGACCTATTTTTTTAACACGCAGTTAAGAACGACCAACAAGAAAATAATACAACTTGAAGCATCTCCAACCTATACCAGCAATCTACATTAGCAATTCAGCACTATCGCTGATGCATTCAGAAAACAGTATATATACACAAGCAATCTCTGACCGAACTCGAACCTTGCCCACAACCATCGCCTCCTCATGCCGAAGCACAGCCGAACGGCACAGCACGACGGATATGCGGGTCACTATTGGCTACAGGAGGGTCAAAGGGCAGAATACCACCGGCTGCGCGAAAAGCAGACGGGCGTTATCCGGCGAAGATAACGCCCGTCAAGCGACGACAGGGAAGTCCCTGTCATGCCGCCGGTCGCTGGCGAAAATGAACAAGCAAACTTGCACCGGCCTTACGTCGTAAACCCGTTACCTTGCAGCAGCTTGGCAGCCGTGGCATTGGATTGCGGGAAGCACAAAGGAACCGGCCGTGAAGCATAAGATCATCCTCGACACCGACCCCGGAATCGATGACGCCATGGCCATCGCCTATGCCATAGCCCACCCCGATATCGAACTCCTGGCACTGACCACGATTTTCGGCAATGTCCGGACTCACGAAGCAACCCGCAACGCGCTTGCCCTGCTTGAACTCTGGGGGTCCGACGCCGATGTCGCGGAAGGCGAATCCGTACCGGTGTCCATGCCTGCCAATGAACCAAGCTATCTGGTTCATGGCCGCAACGGTTTCGGCGAAGTCGATATCCCGGCTTCGACCAGAACCAAGCACGCCCTCGATGCCGTCAATTACATCATCGATGCCACCAAAAAATATCCAGGCGAGATCGTTTTGTGTGCGGTCGGTCCGGTGACCAACCTGGCCCGGTTGCTCGAACGCGACCCGAAAGTGGTTTCCCGCCTCAAGGGCGTCGTCGTCATGGGCGGCGCGGTGCATGCCAAGGGCAACGTCACGCCGGTGGCGGAAGCCAATTTCTGGAACGATCCCGATGCCGCCGATGCGGTGCTGGAAGCCGATTGGCCGCTGGTTCTCGCCCCGCTCGACTGCACCATGCCGGTCGTGTTCACACCCGATTACATGCAGGCGCTGGCAAAGGAGTCCCCAAAGTTCGGCGGACCGCTCGCGGCGATGTCCGAATTCTATGCCCGCTTCTACCGCTCGCATATGGGGATCGGCGGCTGCGTGCCGCATGACGTGATGGCCTTGTCGTGGCTGACGGTACCCGGCGCCTTCCGTTTGCAGAAAGGCGCCCTTGCGGTTCTCACCCACGGCCCGGCGATTGGCCAGACACTGTTCCAGCCCGGAGGCACGCAAAGCCGCGCCCGGTGCTTTCTCGGCAGGCCCGATCATCTGGTGATGGTCGACACCGATCCGCAAATATTCATGGCCGATTACATGAAGGTCATGACCCACCACACGCGCTGAGCCTGAATCCGACAGCACAGGGAACGGAACAACTCGATGGACAGCATGAAAGCAGGCGGGATCGCTGTCGTTGTCGGCGCCACCGGCGGAATCGGCGGCGCTGTGACCCAGGCTCTGCAGCAGAGCGGCACTTTCTCCTCAGTGATCGGATACTCACGCACCTCCGCTCCGGCAATTGATCTGCAGGATGAGCAAACCGTCGTACGCGCGGCAGCTGCCATCAAGGCAATGAACAGCGAGCTCCGGCTGGTGTTCGATGCAACCGGCTTCCTCCACGGCGGCGGCTTCATGCCTGAGAAGACCCTGTCCGCTTTGGACCCAGCCCACATGGCTTACGCGTTTGCGGTCAACGCCATGGGACCTGCCCTGTTGATGAAACATTTTCTGCCGTTGCTTCCCAAACATGGAAAGTCGGTTTTCGCCACGCTTTCGGCCAAGGTTGGCTCTATCGGCGACAACATGCTCGGAGGCTGGTACAGCTATCGTGCGTCGAAGGCCGCGCTTAACCAGTTCGTCCGCACTGCGGCGATTGAATCGACCCGCAAAACCCCGGATTCGATTTGCGTGGCCCTGCACCCCGGCACCGTCGATACGGACCTGTCATCAGGCTTTGCCAAACAGGGGTTGGAAGTGCGAACACCGGCACAAACTGCTGCCATGCTGCTTGCAGTCATCGACAAGCTCACCCCGGCCCAGACCGGCGGATTCTATGATTACAAAGGCGAGACCCTGCCGTGGTGAAACAATCTCCGGCCCGAACTGGTTTTACGCGACAAGTCTTTTACCCTGCCTTCACCTCGCTGCCGTAGGTTTGGCGGCATGACAGAGCCGATGATCATCCGCTGGGGCATTTCGGGAACCGGAAACATTGCCCGGCAGTTCGCCGACGACATCCAGCGTACAAAAGGCGCGGCACTCGCCGCCGTTTGCTCGCGCGATCTGGCCAGGGCAAAGGCATTTGCCGACCGCCATTCGGGCACCACCGGCTTCGGCTCGTTGAGTAAAATGCTTGCATCGGGCTCGATCGACGCGGTCTACCTCGCCACGCCGAATTCGGCGCATCGTGCCCAGGCACTCGACTGCATCGCCGCCGGCATGCCTGTGCTGATCGAAAAACCGATGACCACCAGCCTTGAGGAAGCACTGGAAATCCGGTCGGCGGCCCGCGAAAGCCGCAGCCTTGTCATGGAGGCAATGTGGAGCCGCTATCTGCCTGCGGTTGGCGCCGCCCGTGCTGCACTTCGCGACGGCGTGATCGGCACTGTCCGGAGGCTCGAAGCCGAGATTGCCTGGAAGCAGGACTATGATCCGCAAAGCCGTTTCTTCGACAAGGCGCAAGGCGGCGGCGCGCTTCATGACATTGGCGTCTATCCGATCTCGCTGACCCGTTTTCTCCTCGGCACGCCCGACACCGTCACGGCAAGCTGGCGGGCCGCCCCGTCGGGCGTCGACATCTCCGCCGACATTCAAATGCGGTTCGGCAGCGCTGAGGCGCATCTGAGCTGCGGCTTTGACCGCAATGGCTCGAACCGGATGCTGATCGAGGGCGACAGGGGTGTGCTGGTGCTCGGTTCGCTGTTCATCAAGGCAGGCGGCTTTGCGGTCTACCCCTCGCGCCGCCTCGCCGACCTGGCCCAGCCCGGCGGCAACACGCTGCCCGCCCGGATCCGCCGAAAACTGCTCGGCCGCCTGCCGCTGCCCGGGACAAGCCGGCACGATTTCGGGTTCGAAGGAAACGGACTACAGTTCGAAATCGAAGCTGCCTCGCGCGCCATTCTTCAGCGCCTGACCGAAGAGCCTGGCAACACCCTTGATGACAGCATTGCCACGCTTCGCATCATCGACAACATCCTCGCCCGCCCGCCGGTGGCCGGGTGACGAGGTTCAAAAATCCGATTGCGGTGTGAAGCTGCCGACCCCGGCATTGAGCACCAGCGCCAGTTCCGTCAGATGCAGCGCCCGCCGGCCCGAGAAGAACGGTTCGGTCCCGGCCGAGAGTGCCTCCGCCATCGCCGCGATGCCACGGGCAAAATCGATCCGCGACGGGAACGAGGCAAGCTTGCCGGCCTTTGCCGGAGCCGGATAATCGACCGGCCGGCCGTGGATCAGCCTGAGCGGCAGCACCCGCCCGCGATTGCGTTCGAGCCGCCCGGCCAGGCGCTGCAGCAATGGCCGCTTGCCATCAAACCGGCTCAGATGCACCGGCGACCGGTCATCCCACAAATCACGCACCACGATGGTGCCCTCGTCGCCGACAACCGTCAGCGACCGGTCCCGTGGCGCAGCCAGGCCGCAGGTCAGGCGTGCAGTGACGCCCGAGCGGAACGACAGGCAGCCAACCGAGAAGTCCGGCGCCAACTCGGCTGCCGATGTGCCCGGCCCCTTGTCGGGAAAGGCAAGCGCGGAAAACGCCTGGCCTTTCTCGACGGCGCCAAACAACGAAACCAGCCATGACAGCCCGTAGCCCGCATGCTCGAGCGTGCAACCGACTTCGAACTCGTGCAGGCCCGGCCATTGCGCACCGGAGCGCGAGCGCCACTCCATCCAGTTGTCCTTGAACACCGGCCCGTCTTCCATCTCGGCATAGGCCAGCCGCGGTGTCCCGATCCGCCCTTCGGCGATCAGGCTGGCGGTCAGTTGCCGGGCATCGGAAAGACCGTTCGCCGGCGCTCCGCACACCGTAAGCCCGTTGCGCCGGGCCAGCTCGACGACCTCTTGCGCCTCCTCAAAGCTCATGCCCAACGGCTTTTCGCAATAGACATGCTTGCCGGCATTGAGCGCGGCGCAATTGAGCGTGAAATGGCTCTCCGGCGTGGTCAGGTTGACGATGATCGAGACCTCCGGGTCCGAGAGGCATTCCTCCAGCGATCCGTATGCCCGCGCGTCGTGAAACCGGCAGAACCGGGATAGCCGCGCACCGTCGCGATCCCATACCCCCGCGAGTGTCAGCTCGGGGTAATTGGCGAGTGTCGTCATGTAATAGTCGGCGACAAAGCCGGTGCCGACAAAAGCAATCTTGGTCATGGCGTCCAGAGTTCCGGTCAACGTGCGCACCAATTCTAGCAGGCGCGTCTTAAGATGCTGTTGCCTTGCCGCTCAGCCACCGCTTGCGCTTCATCGCGCATCGGCCAGGAACGAGGCGATCCACGCCAGCGGCGCGTTCCAGTTGATGGCGATTTCGTTGGTCGAGTAGGACCGGCTGTCATCGATGTAACAGGCTTGCGGTGCGCAGCCTTTCAGCTTCCTGATGGCGTAATCGTCGGCAAGCCCACTGTTCGGACCGCCTGCCAGCGCCCCCTTGGGCGGCGGCGGAAACGACGGATCGGTCGAGGCGGCAAACATGTTGGAAAACTGCCGGTGCGCATAGCTCGTGCCGTAGCCGGTGACATAGGATATTCCCAAGGCATTGCGCCCCAGAATGTAGTCCATGCTTTCGCGCACCGCCTGCAGATAGCGCCGGTCGCCCGAGATGTCGTAGGCCGTGGCCACCACGATCATGTTCTCGATCAGCGAATGGTTCGATCCCCAGCCGTAACCATCGCCGGGCCGGTACATGAACCCGAAGGCTTCTTTTTGCTGATCCCGCAGATAGTTCTCGGCCGCCTCCATGACCGAGGACCGGATCGCGGTCAGCTCATCTCGTGGCAGAGTCGAAGGGACCGAGGCAAGCTGAATGCGGGCGAGCGCTGCCACCGAGCGCCAGTTGAAACCGTCGCTGGAAAACACCGGCCCGGACCAGTGCGGCGAAGCCTTGGCGCTCTCGCGCCAGGCCTGATCTCCGGTAGAGAGATAGAGTTCGGACGCCGCCCAGTAGAACTCGTCGGACACATCATCGTCCTGGTAATCGCCGCCGCCGAAGCTGCCGTCGGTGTAGGGCGCAAACAGCCCGGGATTGGCCTCCGCAGCGCGGAAGGCGCGAACTGCCACCGCCAGCAGACGCTCCGCATAGGCCTTGTCGAACCGGACGAACAGTCTCGCTCCCTGCGCTGCCGCGGCCGCCAGGTTGAGCGTGGCCGCCGTCGATGGCCGGTGCAGCACACGCAGTTCCCGGTCGCGATGCGGCAGAACCGGCCCCACGGTCCAGCGGTTGCCGTGAACCTTGTGATGCGCCATGCCGGCATAGGGCTCCCCCTCGGGAACCTGCATCGACATCAGGAAATCAAGTTCCCAGCGCGCTTCATCCAGGATGTCCGGGATACCGTTTCCGGCTTCCGGAATCCGCATGAGACCGTCGTTGAGCACCTGTGAGCCGCCACCGCTGTGGTTCAACGCCCGCTCGTAGGTCGCAAGCAATTGTGCGGTGGCGATACCGCCATTGACGACATACTTGCCGAAATCGCCGGCGTCATACCATCCGCCCGCGACATCGAGCTTGTACCCGCAACTCCACGCCTTGCCGTAGACCGCGCGTGCCGTTCGCGTGTCGATACATCGAACCGAAGTGTCGCCGCGGTTGGGCGCCCTGCCCGCGTGTCCCGCCGGACGGCCATAGCCTTGTCCGGCCAGTTCGTCGTTGATCTCGATGCCGCTGCGCACCTTGTAGAAATAGCCCAGCGCGTCCGCCCGCAATTGTCCGTAGGCGCTCCCGGAAATCGAAAAGGGCGGGCTGGTATCTCCGCCTGTAACAAGCCGGTAGCCCTCGCCCGTTTCGCCGAAGCTGCTGAAATCGATGCTGTGGACGTCGAGCCCGGACGAGACATCGTAACCAACCGGCCGGGTTTGCCCTGACGCCACAGTTGCACCACCGGCAGACACCAGTCGCCAGTCAACCGGTGCGAGCTGCTTGAGCACCAGTGTCGCGCGTTTCGGACCATCGGGAAAATAGGCGGTCTGGTTGACCCGGATCGCCGATTGCAAATCCGTCCCGACTGCCGGGGCCGCCGCCTGGCCGGACACCAGCGATGCCGAGTGCAGACAGAAACGCCAGGGGGCATCATTGCCGCCGAACTGAAACACCAGTTGCGCCTCCCGGTGGGTCTGGTCCGCGATGAAATCCTCGCTCAGGCTCTGCCTGCCTGGCGACAGACGGCGAACAATCTCACCCTCCGCGGTCCACGGGTCGCTCGCCTTCTGGGCCAATGCCCGCACCGGTCCGGAAGGCTCGCCCGAAACCACAATCGACAAACGGTATCGCTGGCCACGGACCAGGCTGAGCCCGTTCAAGCCGACGATGGCATCCCATGGCTGCGCCGAACCGCCTGCCACCGCCCCGCAAAGCGCGCCGGCCTGGTAATCGAGAGTGATGTTTGGTGTCGCCCACCAGTCGCCCGATAGCGAAGTCTCGGTGAAATCCGGATCGGGCAGCAATTCGCGCGCCGAAGCATCCGAGGGTATGGTCTGAACCACCAGCAAAGCAAGAAAGCCCATCATGGCCCGGGTGTGCATCATGGCTGTTTCCGGATTCTGTGATCGGGAATCTGCAGCCTCGATGGCCGCAAGTGCATAAGCTGATGCGCCAAAGGCTAGGCCCTTGCCGTGAAGAAACCTTTAATCCCGGCCGGACCGGCACCCGGCTGGCACCGGTCTTTGCCGCCGGTCGCCCGGTTCAACCGGCACCTCCGATAAACGCCCAGCACAATGGATGATCCGGATCGGCAAGGCCGTTTATGACGTCGAAATGGTGTTTGCCGGCCTCTTCACTGATATGCATCGGTGTCGAAAAGCCGCGCCACATCTCGTAAAGCGCCAGGTTCTGCCGGACAAATTCCGGCCGTTCAGCGGCTCCGACCCAGGCCGTGACCGGGATTGCTGCAAGCGGCGTGAGCAACGCCGGACTTTCCGCTTGTGCCTCGGCGGCGTCGATGTGGAGGATGTCGTTCATTTCCGTGCGCATCAGCGGCCTGAGATCATGAACCCCGGAGATCGAGGTAACGCCTGCAATCCGGCCCAGCACCTCGTCGGACAACAACGGCGTACCGCTGATCATGCGGGTCACCAGTTGCCCGCCGGCCGAGTGCCCGGTCAGCCGGATCGGTCCGGCGACCTGGGTTGCGGCCAGTGCAATGGCTGCGGCAATTTCCCGGCCGATCCCGGCAATGCGGTTTTCCGGACACAGAGTGTAACCCGGCATCGCCACGGCATATCCGTGCGCCAGTGGCCCGGCCGCCAGATGCGACCAGTACGACTTGTCGAAGGCCTTCCAGTAGCCGCCATGGACGAACACGGCGAGGCCCTTGGCCGTTCCCTCGGGCAGGAACAGATCCAGCCGGTTGCGCGCCGCGGATCCGTATTCCAGATCGAGCCGGGCCCTTCCGGCCTTGCTCGACTGGTCGCGGAAAGCTTCCGCCAGAGCGGCCCAGCGCGGCGGATAATCGGCCGCACCAGTGATGTGAGCGCCATTTGCATAGGCATCGTCATAGTCCGAAATCGGGTAGTCTGTCACAGCCACGCTCCTTGCTTTGGCACATAATTACCGGGCGGGTGAAGGAGCGCAATCCCGGACGCCGGAATGAAATTTTGATCATTCGATAAAAAATTTGACCTTTTGATAAAACCGGCTCATTCTTCCGAAATCGCGGCAGTGGTGGCGCTGAGGAGTTGCCCCAAAAAGACCGCTAAAAAGGTTCTCGCAACGAGGGGGTCCTGATGACTGTATCCGAGACGAGCGATGTAAAGGCGTCCCGCCTTTCCAGCGCCGAATATGCCGACAATTTTTCCGATATCCACCCGCCGCTGACGCAGCATGAAGCGTTTGTCGAGGCTGATCGCTGTTACTTCTGTTACGACGCGCCCTGCATGACGGCGTGCCCGACGTCGATCGACATTCCGATGTTCATCCGCAAGATCCAGGCCGCAAACCCCGTCGGCTCGGCAAAGACCATTTTCGAGCAGAACATCATGGGCGGCATGTGCGCCCGGGTCTGCCCGACCGAAACCCTCTGCGAGGAAGTCTGCGTCCGTGAAACCGCCGAAGGCAAGCCGGTCAAGATCGGCCTGCTGCAGCGCTATGCCACCGACACATTCATGGAGCGCGAACAGCCCCACCCGTTCAAGCGTGCCGCAGCCACCGGCAAGAAGGTCGCCGTCATCGGCGCCGGCCCGGCAGGCCTGTCCTGCGCCCACCGGCTGGCCACCCATGGCCACGATGTCACCGTCTACGAGGCGCGCGAGAAAGCCGGCGGCCTGAACGAATACGGCATCGCCTCCTACAAGACGACCAATGATTTTGCCCAGGACGAAGTCGAGTTCATCCTTCAGGTTGGCGGGATCACCATTGAGAACGGCAAGGCGCTTGGCCGTGACGTCACCCTTCAGCAGCTGAGTGCTGATTTCGATGCGGTTTTCCTCGGGCTTGGTTTGCCGGGCGTCAACGCGCTTGGCCTCGACGGCGAGGATGCATCCGGCGTTGTCGACGCCGTCGACTTCATCGGCGTGCTCAGGCAGGCCGACGATCTTTCCCAGCTCGAGATCGGACGCCGTATCGTCGTCATCGGCGGCGGCATGACCGCCATCGATGCGGCGATGCAGTCAAAGCTGCTTGGCGCCGAAGAAGTCACCGTCGCCTACCGCCGCGGCCAGGAACACATGAACGCCTCGCTCTACGAGCAGGAACTCGCCCAGACCCATGGCATCGCCATTCGTCACTGGCTGGCGCCCAACAGCCTTCACGTCGCCAATGACGCCGTGTTCGCGATCACGCTCGAAAAGACCGAACTGGACGCCGGCGGCAAGCTGACCGGCACCGGCGAACTGGTGACCATCGAAGCCGATCAGGTGTTCAAGGCCATTGGCCAGACGCCGGATGCAGCCCCGCTGGCCGGCGGCTCGGTCGAGCTGGAGAAAGGCCGTATTCGCGTCGATGACCAGCGCCGCACCTCCAACCCGAAGATCTGGGCCGGCGGAGACTGCGTTGGCGGAGGCGAAGACCTCACCGTGGTTTCGGTCGAAGACGGCAAGATCGCCGCTGAAAGCATTCACAAAGCCCTGATGGCTTGAGGAAGGAAAAGATATCATGGCTGACCTTTCCACCAATTTTCTCGGTATCAAATCACCCAATCCGTTCTGGCTGGCTTCGGCCCCGCCAACCGACAAGGCCTACAATGTCGAGCGCGCCTTCGAGGCTGGCTGGGGCGGCGTTGTCTGGAAAACCCTTGGCGAAGCCGGACCTCCGGTCGTCAACGTCAACGGACCGCGTTACGGCGCTATCTGGGGTCCCGACCGCCGGCTTCTGGGTCTTAACAACATCGAGCTGATCACCGACCGTGACCTCGAGATCAACCTCAAGGAAATCGCCGAGGTCAAGAAGCGTTGGCCCGACCGGGCGATGATCGTCTCGATCATGGTGCCCTGTGAGGAGCAGAGCTGGAAGTCGATCCTGCCCCGGGTCGAGGACACCGGCGCCGATGGCATCGAGCTCAATTTCGGCTGCCCACACGGCATGAGCGAGCGCGGCATGGGTGCGGCCGTCGGCCAGGTGCCGGAATACATCCAGATGGTTGCCGAGTGGTGCAAGCAGTACTCGAAGATGCCGGTCATCGTGAAGCTGACGCCCAACATCACCGACATCCGCTATCCGGCGCGCGCCGCAAAGGCCGGCGGTGCCGACGCGGTGTCACTGATCAACACCATCTCGTCGATCGTCTCGGTCGATCTCGACAATTTCGCGCCAGTGCCGACCATTGACGGCAAGGGCTCGCATGGCGGCTATTGCGGTCCGGCGGTCAAGCCGATCGCACTCAACATGGTCGCCGAGATCGCCCGCGATGCGCAAACCCGAGGCCTGCCGATCTCCGGCATCGGCGGCATTCAGACCTGGCGCGACGCCGCCGAATATATTGCGCTCGGCTGCGGCACGGTTCAGGTCTGCACCGCAGCCATGACCTACGGCTTCAAGATCGTTGAGGAAATGACCCAGGGCCTGTCCGACTGGATGGACGAGAAGGGCTATGAGACCATCGCCGACTTCCAGGGCCGTGCGGTCCCCAACGTCACCGACTGGCAGTATCTCAACCTCAACTACGTCACCAAGGCCAAGATCGATCAGGATCTGTGCATCAAGTGCGGCCGCTGTCACATTGCCTGCGAGGACACATCGCACCAGGCGATCACCTCCATGGTTGACGGCGCCCGCTATTTCGAGGTGATGGACGACGAATGCGTCGGCTGCAATCTCTGCGTCAATGTCTGCCCGGTCGATGATTGCATCACCATGGTGGAGATGACCGAAGGCTCGGATCCGCGAACAGGGCGGCCGATTGACGGCAACTACGCCAACTGGACCACGCATCCGAACAATCCAATGGCCAAGCAAGCCGCGGAGTAAAGACCCGTTATTATTGCTTCAAGGCCCCGCTCATCGGCTGAGCGGGGCTTTTTTATTGTTGCCTGCCAGGCAGGTTGGTTGCGCCAATGACGTTCGGTGACTATGAAAACAGGACTGCGGAACGGGTAATTGGGGGATAACAATGAAATTGCGTGCAACCTGGCTGCTCCCTCTTGCAGCCTGTCTTGTTCTCTCCTCCTGCCAGACCATGTCCAAGGAAGAATGCGCCATTGCTGACTGGCGGGTGATCGGCGAGCAGGATGGCGCCGCGGGTCACAACCCGCAGGACCGTTTCGCCCGGCACGTCAAGGCCTGCGCCAAGGCTGGCGTCGCCGCCAATCAGACGCTTTGGTACCAAGGCTATCAGCAGGGGCTGCCGCGCTATTGCACGCCGCTGAACGGATTGAGTGTCGGAAGCCAGGGCAAGGCCTACGCCAATATCTGCCCTCCCGATCTCGAACCAGGCTTTCGCGCGGGCTACGACCTCGGCGGCACCCATTATGCAAAGAAACGCGAAATCACCACCCTGGAATCGAGCATTCGCGGGATCGAGCAGGAAATCCGTGAGGACGAAAAGCTGATCAGTGACGGCGCCACCGAAGTGCGGAGCATCGAAAGACGAATCCGCGACAATCGCCGCAGGATCAGGGATATGGACCGCGATATCGGAAGACTGGAATCGGAGCTGCGCCGTATTGAATACGACATGGAAGGCTTCCGCTCCGGCCAGGGATTTCAGGGCTGATTTCCTGGTATCGAAACACCCGGGAAGCATGATATCAACAACCTGACTGTACTGCCCTTGCAGCAACCGGCAGCCTCTGGAATTCACGCCACTCGCCGTTGCACCGGGCACTTCCAATATCGAGTACGCAGATGAGTATCCCTGCCAGATTGCCCTCCATCCGCCTTGCACTCCTCGCACTGCTGATATCCCTCGTCGCACTTGTTCAAGGCTGCGTTCAGGTCAGCACAGGCGAAGCCAGTCTCAAGCCGGCCAAGGCCAGTCTCCGCGCTTGCTGCACCAACATGGAAGAATATCCGCGCTGGTATGTGGACATGGCGCGGACGGTCGCGCCGGCCCTGGGCACGCTCGCAAGTCATGTGTCCTGGCGCAGCGGCCACCTTAAGTCGAAGCGGGCAGCCCAGGACGCCGTACTCTCCGTCCTCAAGCCGCTGGACATCGTTCTGGTCAGCTCGAAGGGGAAGACCTCCGGCCGCGTGATCCCCGGACTGTTCGGTCATGCCGCGGTTTACCTGGGGACCGAGGCAGAACTGCGGGATCTGGGTGTCTGGAATTCGCCGAAGGTTCAGCCCTACGCCGCAACCATCAGCAAGGGGCGGGTCTTCATCGAAGCCGATTCCGCCGGCGTCCATCTTTCGCCGCCCTCGGTGGTGCTCAACACCGATGCGGTGGCGATCCTGCGGCCGCACTTCAGCAGCCAGGCACAGCGCCGCAAAACCGTCGTCGCTTTCATCGAGACCATCGGCATGGATTTCGATTTCCTGTTCAACGTCGACACCCCCGAATGTACCTTCTGCACCGAACTCATCCACCGCGTGATGCCTCAGCTCGATCTTCCCATCATGGAGATCTACGGAGTCCGGACCATCATGCCCGACAGCCTCGCTGCCGCCGCGATCCGCAAGAGCAACAACCTGCGGCTTGTCGGCTATGTGAAGGCGAACCGGAACGGCTGGAACCAGGGATCGATGCGTGAGCTTGCAGACGATATCGGCCGCACCTGGGCCAAACGTCAGCCTTAGCTGAGCGCCTCCGACAGAACCGCACCGCCCGGACCTGCGCTGCGCATGGCAAGCGGGTTCTCGCCATAAAGCTGCCGGAAGGCCCTGCCGAATCCTTCCGCCGATTGGTAGCCATAGCGCCGTGCAACGGCATCGACACGATCGCCCTTCTGAAGGTCCTGCCGCGCCAGCAGAAGCCGCCACCTGCGCAGGTACGCCGCAGGCGTTTCACCCACGATCGAGGTGAAGGTTTCGGCAAACCGGCTGAGCGAAAGTCCGGCGATTCCGGCGAGGTCATCATTGCGCCAGTTCCGGCCCGGATTGTCGTGAATGGCAACGATGGCCCGGTTGAGCCGTGGATCGGAGAGCCCCGCGAGCAGGCCCGGCTCCGTCGACCCCGCCTCGATTTGCGCCCTGAGCAAACGCACGATCATCACTTCACCAAGCCGGTTGACGACTGACGCCGATCCGCACCTCGCCGCTTCGAGCTCCGAGCGCATCAGACTGATGAGGCTCGCTGCTTCCGGATCCCGTGACAGATCAAACCCGATCCTGCCGGGCAACGCCGCCAGCAGCGGATTGGAGGCCCCGCCCCAATCGACCACGGCCGAAAACAGCACGGTTCCGGCCTTCAGATCGGCTCCGATCCCCGGAGTTCCGAACCAGACAAATCCCGGAGCGCCGCGTTCACCGGCCGTCACCACCAGCGAGGCCGCTTGCAACGGTGCAGGCCTGACCTGCAGGCTGAATCGCTGCATCAGGGTGGTGAGACGGTCGACAGAGGCCATATCGGTGTTTCCATCAGATTTATAGGACTTTCTCGACAGTAATTCCGATATTGTGGTTTCACAACCTCAATCAGAAAGGCCAGCCTCATGCTCCTGCCCCGCCAGAAAACCCCTGACCTGAAACTTCCGACGCTGGATCACGGCACGTTTGACCTGACGTCCGACGCCTCCGAACGCGGAACCATCATCTGTTTTTACAGAGGGCTGCACTGCCCGATCTGCGCCACCTATCTCACCGAGTTTCAAAAGCACGTGGCAGATTTCGCCGAGCGCGGCGTGGCAACCATCGCGGTCAGCTCGGACGGCGAGGACCGGGCCCGGCAGATGGCCGGCAAGATCGGCGCAGACAGCCTTCGCTTTGGCTACGACTTGCCGCTGGCCAAGGCACGTGAATGGGGGCTCTACATCTCCACCTCACGCGGCAAGACCTCGATCGGCATCGAGGAACCGGCGCTGTTTTCCGAACCCGGCCTGTTCATGGTCACCCCGCAGCAGACCCTCTACTACGGCTCGGTGCAGACAATGCCCTTCGTGCGCCCGCATTTCTCCGAGCTGGTCGGCGCGCTCGATTTTGCCATCAAGAACGACTACCCGGCGCGCGGCGAATACACCGGCACCGTGTAGGCCCAGGCCAGTGAAGGACGGCTCCGCTATATGGAGCGTTGATTGACCCGCAAGGAAAGCGCTTCGGCGCTTTCCACCCGTTCGGAATAACGATCGACAAGATAGGCCGAACGCCCCCGGGTCAGCAGCGTGAACTTCATCAGCTCTTCCATCACGTCAACCATGCGGTTGTAGAAGGCCGACGGTTTCATTCGTCCCTGCTCGTCGAACTCGGCGAATGCCTTGGGCACCGACGACTGGTTGGGGATCGTGATCATCCGCATCCAGCGGCCAAGCACCCGCATCTGGTTGAGGGTGTTGAAACTCTGCGAGCCGCCACTGACCTGCATCAGTGCCAGCGTTCGCCCCTGTGTCGGCCGGATCCCGCCGATCGGCGCCAGCGGCAACCAATCGATCTGGGTCTTCATCACGCCGGTCATGGCACCGTGGCGCTCGGGCGAGCACCAGACCTGCGCCTCCGACCAAAGCGACAGTTCACGCAATTCAGCTACCTTCGGATGGCTTTCCTCTTCGTCCGAGACAAGCGGCAATCCGGCAGGATCATACAATCGCACCTCCGCGCCAAGCGCTTCGAGCACCCGTTTCGCTTCGAGACTGAGAAACCGCGAATAGGACCGGGTTCGCAGCGAACCACAAAGCATCAGCACCCTGGGAGCGTGGTCCGGCTCACCGGGCAGGACCAGTTGCTCCGCATCCGGCAGGTGAAGACTGTTGCGATCGATATTGGGCATGTCATCCTTCATGGCGCGGTGATCACCTCTCCGTCTTCCTTGGTGTAGGTGGCTCCCGGCGCCACATCGAGTAGTGCGAACACCGCTTCCGACGGCCGGCACAAGGCAACACCTTTCGGAGTACAGACAATCGGCCGGTTGACCAGCACCGGATGTTCCAACATCGCGTCCAGGATTGCTTCGTCGCTCGCGGCGGGGTCGGTCAGGCCGAGTTCCTCGGCAGGCGATTTCGACACCCGCAACGCGCTGCGCGGGGTCAGTCCCGCAGCCGCGAAAAGCCCCTGCAACTGCTCTCGGGTCCAGCCCGTCTGCAGATATTCAATGACAACCGGCTCTTCAGCGAAAGCCCGGATGATCTCGAGAACATTGCGGGAAGTGCCGCAGCCGGGATTGTGATGAATGACGATGCTCATGAACCGCTCCTCTGTCAGTGGCGTTCGCGTGAGCCCGACTTACCGCAATCATCTACCTGAGGCCAGAAATATATCAAGGTTTCTTGATTTTAGAGGCTCGGCAAGCCGCAGCCGATTGGTGAAGCGACGCGGTCCGCCTCGGACAGTCGAATTCGTTGATGTATGTCAATGCGATAACATGTTGCGTTGCGGTATCAGCCGCGGGCCTGCAAGGAGTCCGAGGCGCACAAATCCACATTGAACCGAGTGTGGGAAATGAGCGTGGAAACACAAGGGGGCTGCTTGCGCCTTGTCAACAAAGGAAACCACACATGCAAGATAATACCGACACCAATGTCGATCGTTCACGGCTGATGCTGCTTCTTGGTCTGTCCTCGACCGCTGCCGCTGCAGGCTGTGGAGGTGGTGGTCCGACCCGAAGAACGGTCAAGCCGACAGCCGCATCCGCCCCCAAGAGTTCCGCCAAGATCAAAATGGTAAATGTGGATGATCTCGGTCCGCCATTGGGCGGCGAAGGCGAAGGCGGCGGCAGCCACTGACATGAAATACCACCCCGTTTGGAGATATCCAGCCGGGGTGGTCAAGCCGAGATAGCGCGTCACGCCACTTTCGGTCTACGCAGCAGGAATTGCCGTTGCTCAGCCCAGATCAGTCATTCAATGGAAACAATTCCTGGGTGAATCTCGTGGAAACACAACAATACATTGGGAAGAAACGCCAAAATCCCATTCATCACCATATCAAACATATCTAATTCTTGATGTGCATCAATGCGACCGCAGGATAGCGCTGCCTAAATCGGGGCGCAGACCGGAAAAGGTCTGGTACGCAAGTGGATTTTGCCAATCCCGGTTATCGATCTGATCACTGGGGTTTTGACTTGATTGCTTGCCCCTGACGCAAAGGAGTATCCAGCAGTGCAGAAAGAACCTGAAACCAAAGTCGATCGCTCGCGGCTCACATTGTTGCTCGGCCTTTCTTCCAGTGCGGCCGCAGCCGGATGTGGCTCAACCCCGCGCAAGGCCAACACCGGATACACCACCTTCGACCGGCGCCAGAAGAATCCGTTCGATGAGGAACCCAGAGCAGGTGGCGAAGGCGAAGGCGGCGGCGGCAGCCACTGATCAGTTGACCCCTGCTGTCTTGTCCGGGCAATTTCTCTCAGTCAATCCGACATTGGCTTCTTGATTACCTGTGTCATCGGCTGCACAAAGGCCGGCGACACAAGGGAGACAAGAATGAGCATAAACCTGACCGGCAAGACAGCACTGATCACCGGGGCCAGCCGCGGCATTGGCGAAGCAGCCGCCCGCATCATGGCCGGATACGGAGCCAATGTCGTGCTGGCCGCCCGATCGACACGGGACACGGCACGGATTGCCGCCGATATCGGCGACAAGGCGGTTGCGGTAACCTGCGACGTGGCGTGTTACGGCGATGTCGAGAACGCGGTCAATCTGGCGGTCGAGAGCTTTGGCGGCTTGGATATCCTGGTCAACAATGCCGGTGTGATCGACCCCATCGCCCGGATCGAGGACTCTGATCCAGAGGCCTGGGATCAGGTTGTCGATATCAACTTCAAAGGTGTCTATCACGGCCTGCGCGCTGCCATCCCGGTGATGAAGCAACGCGGCGCCGGCGTGATCATCAACATCTCTTCGGGTGCTGCCACAGGCGCGCTTGAGGGCTGGAGCCATTATTGCGCGACCAAGGCCGGTGTTCTGTCGCTCACCCGCTGTGCCCACACCGAATGCGCAGCCGACAATATCCGCGTCGTCGGTCTCTCGCCCGGAACCGTGGCAACCGACATGCAACGCTCGATCAAGACCTCGGGCGTCAATCCGGTCAGCCAGCTCGACTGGTCGATGCACATCTCGCCCGAATGGGTCGGAGAAGCGATCGCCTGGCTGACCACCGACGCGGCGCGAAGCTACGACGGCGGTGATTTGTCACTCAAGACCGAGGAAGCCCGCCGCGCCATCGGCCTGATCAGCTGACAGATTGCTGACACCGATTGAAACTCAGAGGCTCCGCACCCTTGGCGCGGAGCCTTCCTTGCCGTGCGGACGCAACCCGTCGAGAAACAATGTCTCGAGGTAGCGTGCGGCGTCCTCGAAACGGCCTTCCGCGCCACGGTCCGGCCCGAGCACGGCCCGCACCTGCGCGTCGAAATCGGCATAATGCTGGGTGGTCGACCAGATCGAGAAGATCAGGTGCAGCGGATCCACCGTGTTGATCTGCCCGGCCTTCATCCAGCCGCGCAGGATTTCCGCCTTTTCGTCGACCAGCGGCTTGAGCTCACTCTCCAGCAAGCGCTTGATCCGCGGCGCGCCCTGCAGGATCTCGGTGGCAAAAAGCCTGCTCTCGCGCGGAAAATCGCGCGCCATCTCAAGCTTGCGGCGGATATAGGATTGCAGTTCCGACAACGGATCGCCGACGGCATCAAGTTCCCGCAACGGCTCGAGCCAGGTATCGAGCAGCCGCGCGATCAGCGCCTCGTACATGTCCTGCTTGCGCCGGAAATAATACAACAGGTTCGGCTTCGACATCCCTGCCCGGTCGGCAATCTGGTCAATCGTAGCACCTCGAAATCCATGCATCGAAAACACTTCAAGCGCTGCATCAAGAATTCGCGCCTCGTTCTCCGCCTGGATGCGCGTCTTGCGCTGGGTCTCGGTAGCCCTTGCCTTCAAATCTGGCGCTCCCTGTCCTGTTTCGATCGGTGTCATTCAGCCGCATCAACCCAGCTGAGCACAACACCGAATTGGCCTTGACCGGATGAGTGGCCCTGCTAGAGTTTTATCAAACAGTCAAGATTTTCGTAACACAGCTTGCATGCGGAAACAAAGCCTTCGAAACGGCACTTGGCTAGGCGACAGGGAACACTTTGCGTCAGGAGGCGCGCCAGCATTGTCAAACCGGCTCAACACCACCCCCAACGACCTCCGCGCGTTCTGGATGCCGTTCACCGCAAACCGCCAGTTCAAGCAGAACCCGCGCATGCTGGTCGGCGCCAAGGACATGCATTTCACCGCCTCCGACGGCCGCAAGATCCTCGATGGCACCGCCGGTCTGTGGTGCGTCAACGCCGGTCATTGCCGCCCGAAGATCACCGAAGCGATCAGCCAGCAGGCGGGCGAACTGGATTACGCGCCGGCCTTCCAGATGGGGCACCCGAAAGCGTTTGAACTTGCCAACCGCCTGGTTGATATCGCGCCGGACGGCATGAACCATGTGCTGTTCACCAATTCCGGCTCTGAATCGGTCGAAACCGCTCTCAAGGTGGCGCTGGCCTACCACCGGGTGAAAGGCAACGGATCCCGCACCCGGCTGATCGGCCGTGAGCGCGGCTACCACGGCGTCAATTTCGGCGGCATCTCGGTTGGCGGCATTGTCTCCAACCGCAAGATGTTCGGCACGCTGCTGACCGGCGTCGACCACATGCCGCACACCCACCTTCCCGCTCAGAACGCTTTCACCAAGGGCCAGCCCGAGCATGGCGGCGATCTCGCCTCCGAACTCGAGCGCATCGTCACCCTGCACGACGCCTCGACCATCGCCGCCGTCATCGTCGAGCCGGTCGCCGGCTCCACCGGCGTGCTGATCCCGCCGAAA
>Ga0189291_100131_pt1 | contig 70196 bp, 66 predicted proteins | sample UW1redminimetaG_FD_130331 | JGI IMG/M metagenome (GOLD analysis project Ga0189291, IMG submission 130331) | Marine microbial communities from the Costa Rica Dome - UW179B-red mini metaG | ecosystem: Environmental > Aquatic > Marine > Oceanic > Photic zone | place: Costa Rica: the Eastern Pacific...
GTATTTGGGGTTATGATTTCATTATCTTCATATATCAATCATCATCTACACTATGCGATTTGTAAAACTTGCTGTATTAGTAGCAGTTACAATTTTATTTCTGCTTTCCTGTGGCACCACCAGAAGAGGATCTAAACCGGGAGGAAAACCTTCGGAATCCTCATCAACACTTTCCCTTCCAACAAAAAAGGGGAATCTTATCGAATCCGGAGTTGCCAGCTGGTATGGACCAAATTTTAATGGACGCTTAACGGCAAACGGCGAAACCTTTGATATGAATGGCATTTCAGCGGCTCATCGTACACTTCCATTTAACACTGAAGTTATTGTTGAGAATTTGGATAGTGGAAAATCGATAAGGGTCAGAATTAATGACCGGGGCCCTTTCGCTAAAGATCGAATTATAGATCTCTCAAAAGCTGCGGCTGAAGCAGTGGATATGATCGGCCCGGGAACAGCTAATGTGAAACTTTACTTAGTAAAAGGTGACTTAAAAAATTCTCGAGTTACTGATCTTAAAGTTGCTACTTATACTGTTCAACTTGGTTCATATAATGATCTTGCCTCCGCCCAAACTCAAGCAAAAAAAATAAGGGACAGTAGAGTAGAAACTTTGACTTATAATTCGGGCACAGTATATAGAATTTACTTTGGGATATATAAAGACAGAAGTAAAGCAGAAAAGGAAATGCGCCGGTTGAAAAAAAATGGATTCATCGGATTTGTTAAACAAATAGAAAACGATTAAAGATCTCGGGATTTATTTCGCCTGCTTTTAGGTTTAACGATGGAATTAAAGAACACTATCAGCATGAGAAAGAAAATTATCGTTATTGGAAGTGGCTTCGGAGGTTTAGGAGTAGCTTCTCGTTTATTATCTGCAGGTCATGAAGTCACTATTCTGGAAAAAAGAGATAAGCTTGGTGGACGCGCATATGTATATGAAAAAAACGGCTTCAAGTTTGATGGAGGACCTACGGTAATTACAGCTCCATTTATGTTCGATGATATCTGGGAAGCCGCCGGGAAGAAGCGATCTGATTATGTGAAGTTCGTTCCTTGTGATCCTTTCTATAGAATCTTTGATCATAACGGCGATAAGTTCGATTATAACAACGATCACGAATTTACGATCAAAGAAATTGAAAAAAGAAGTCCCGGGGATGTAGCCGGGTATGAAAAATTCTTAGGAACTACTAAAGCCATCTTTCAAAAGGGATTTGTTGAACTTGCTGATCAACCTTTTTTGAAGTTTATGGATATGATGAAAGTCGCACCCGACCTCATCAAGTTACAATCCTATAAAACAGTATATAAATACGTTTCAAAATTTATTAAAGACGATTTTCTTAGACAGTGCTTTTCTTTTCATCCACTTTTAGTGGGAGGCAATCCATTTGATACCACCTCTATTTATGCCATGATCCATTATCTTGAAAGAGAGTGGGGAGTTCATTACGCCATGGGAGGAACCGGAGCTATTGTAAATGCTTTCGAAAAGTTGATCACTGAACAAGGTGGTAAATTCCATTTGGAAACTGAAGTGGATGAAATCTTGGTTAAGGAAGGAAAAGCTACCGGAGTTCGCTTAAAGGATGGTGAAATTCTTGATGCAGATATTATAGTTTCAAATGCTGATGTTGGATTCACATACAAAAACATGATCGCATCAAAGCACCGAAAAAAATATACTGATCGGAAAGTTGATCGTACTAAATACAGCATGTCTTTATTTGTAATTTATTTCGGTACAAAGAAAAGATACTTAGATTCTGGATTAGCACACCATAACATTATTCTCGGCAAGCGCTATAAAGGATTATTGGACGATATATTTCATAAAAAACATGTAGCGGATGATTTCTCTTTATATCTGCACATGCCAACGATAACAGATTCAAGTATTGCCCCGGAAGGACATGAAGGATTTTATGTCCTTTCTCCTGTTCCGCATTTAGACAGTGGCACTGATTGGAATGAGTTTGCTCCAAAGTACAGAAATGCAATCATGACCTTCTTGGAAGAAAATTATTTACCGGATCTTCAGGAAAACATAGTTGCTGAACATTACATCGATCCACTTCACTTTAAAGAAATTCTGAATAGCCACAAAGGATCGGCTTTTTCAGTAGAGCCGATTTTAACACAATCGGCTTGGTTTCGACCTCACAACAAATCAGAAGATGTGGACGATCTATATTTCGTAGGAGCCGGAACTCATCCAGGAGCTGGATTACCCGGTGTACTTTCATCCAGCATAATTGCTCAAGACCTGATAGGAAAAGCTACGTAATTTCTATCAGCTAAAGGTCGAACGTTGAATAACAATTTTTTGATCAAATCAGATTACATGAAGATGAACTAAACTTCATGGTTTCATTTTAAATTTTATTCATCGCAATGTAATAAATTCAAACACAATGGGAGTTACAAAAGCCGATCTCTTTACAATAGAACAAAACTATCTGGCACAATAGTGATTTAGTTCAAGAGTCAGGCCTTGCTTAGGTCACAGTAGTTTGCATTTAGGGGAACTGAAAGATATTAAGCTGTTCTGTGGAACCTTTGAAGGTGTTTCAGTAAGCTATTGCATAAACCCTATTAAATGTAAAGGGATTCAAACTCTTTTCAATCAACTTTTTATAAGGTATAGCGATCCATCTTCTGAAGATTGTTGTAGTATTTCTCCGCAAAAAGTGAAGCACCAATTAAAAGAACTCACTTCAGTAACAGAATCTGCCTGTGTTCCCGGTTCAGGTTGTTGCTGATCGAAATAACATATCAAAAGCTTTTGATGATACAAATCAGGAAGCTGAAAAATATGACGAACGCTCAAAGCAAATAGCTGAAGAAATGTTCTATGTTTTTTTCTCAATAAAAAAGTAATACATGTTTCACCTAAACGATTAATGAGAGATACTCTACTTCATATTCAGATATCTATTACAAAGTACACCTGGAACTACGATCTGCTCTGTTTACGTACTACCATTTTATGGAGAAGAATTGAAGTGAAACGTGTATTAGAAATAAAAAAAGCTCCGAACATTTCTGAACGGAGCTTGAAATTCATTGAATTACTGATCATTCAAGAACGTACACATCAACTGCGCTGAGTCCTTTATCAGTTTCTTCAATCTTAAATTCTACAGATTCGCCATCATTGATACCTTCGTTAAAACCAAGGTTCTCGATGTTGTTTCTGTGCATGAAAACATCTTTGCTTCCATTTTCAGGTTCGATGAATCCAAATCCTTTTTCAACATCAAACCATTTTACTTTACCGTATTCCATTATAAAAATATAAACTTGATCACATGTACAGATATATTCACGGAATGTGAATTGTTATCTTTTCGGCTGTGAAAATTAAAAATTGTATTACAAACTAGAGAAGGGAAAACAAATACTGTACTAATACTAAGAAATGCCGATACCTGACCTTTAACTTGCTCCTTAAAGGTCGCCTTTATATGAACCAATCCCAAATTGAGCCTAATACGTAACTTTGTTTTACATGTACTATTTATCTAGTAAATCAGTACTGTACTAATTATGGTTGGTAAGTATCTCAGGGTTAATTAAAGGAGTTGTTATGGAAAAATCATCAAATAAGGAATCGTCCCGATCTTCCTCGCTGTTAGATCTGGCTATTGATTACAATGAAAATGACAGTGTTTTATCGGGGTTTTCAGAACTTGCGTGCTTGGCTTCCGGGGCAATGTATTCTCAAATCAATTTAATTGATGATGAAAACCAGTGGACTGTTGCCGAATGTGGCATGAATTTCGATCATATTCCTGTAGAACAATCTGTTTGTTTTGTCACCATAAACAGAGAGGATGTCTATGAAATAAAAGATTTCACTAGCGATCCGGATTTTAAAGATCATCCTTTTGTTACGAACTCCCCTTTTCTTAAATATTATCTTGGTTTTCCTTTCACAGATGAAAATGAAGTATATATTGGCACCATCTGCCTTCTGCATACAGAAACTCTTGACCTATCCGAGAATCAAATGCACAGCCTTTCTGTAATGAGTGAACAAATTTCAGCGTACCTCAACCATAAAAAGGAATTAGCGAATGCGAATTCCCGTCTTATTAAGCAAGATAGCTTGGTTACTAAAATTCGTCATGATATACGAGGACCTCTTTCCGGAATAATAGGATTTGCAAGCCTGATTGAAGAAGAAATTACCGATGCGCGGTTGCTAAGAAATCTGGGACTAATCAAACAATCGTCGAAGAATTTATTGGAATATGCTGAACAAAGCCTAACAAACGAAGTAAATAATACCGATCAAAATCATACTACAGATATCGAAACTATTATTGAGCGAATTAAATCTTTGTATGCTATGCAAAGTAAGCTTAAAGATATAGATTTAGATTTTGAGAATAGATATCCAGAAATAACTACCATTTATAATCTAGCTCCGAACCATCTCATTAATATTGTAGGGAATGTGGTTTCTAATGCCATCAAATTTTCTCCTAATCAAAGTAATATTAAAATCCTGATTGACGATCAAAAACCCGATAGTAAGTCAAATGAACATATTATGATCTCTGTAACAGATCACGGACCCGGAATTCCGGCAGATAAGCTCCAGTCTCTCAATAATCTTGAGGTTGTTGATTCCGGCCAGGTAGATTCCGATAGTAGAGTAAGTGGTTTTGGGATCGGCCTTGTAGAAGCACTGCGTTTACTTGTTAAAAAAGATGGAAGATTTATTATTACTTCTGAAATTGACAAGGGAACTTCCGTACAACTCTTTTTCCTAAAATAGAAAGAAAAGGGTTTAACATATTTCCGCAATATTTACAGTGTTTGGCATCAACGTCATAACCTTCCCTGGAGAAAAATGGTAGACTTCAGTTGTTAAATCTCTAGAACTCACTTTTCCCAATTCAACTGTTACAATTCCTGTTGGAACTGCAATTATTACATATCCAAAGATCAAAATCAGCACTGCGAACATTAGCCCAATGGAGGTACTTGGAGAAATATCTCCATAACCCACCGTAGTTAAAGTTACCACCGCCCAGTAAATCCGTGCTCAGGATCTTCAATTACATACATCAATGAACCAACAATTACAGCAATTGTAACTACTGTAAATACAAATACAGTGATTTTTCTTCTGGATGAACGCATTGCCTGTCGAAGCTGATGAACCTCAATCAAATACTGAGTAATTTTTAATACTCTAAAAACTCTTAATACCCTTAATATTCTTATCACCAAAAAATATTGGCTTCCAGGAATTATCAGACTTAAGTAAGTAGGAAGAATCGAGAAGAAGTCTACTAACCCATAATAACTAAAGATGTATCCACTCGCTCTTTGAACAGAAATGATTCTTAATGCGTACTCAATTGTAAATAAAATGGTGAAGAACCATTCCCATTTTATGAAAGGCATACCATATTCCAATCGTAGGTCAGCCACACTATCCAAGCCAACTACGATTACACTTACAACAATACTTAACATTAAAAACAGGTTAAAGAACTCCCTGTGACCGTATCTGCTTCAAAATTACTTCGTGAAGTCAATTCCTAAATTCTCTTTGTTTCGAATTACTCACGTTTGAAAATGCAAGAAGTTTAGTGCTTCTACCTATTTGTTAGTTTTGAAATAATATCCAAAAATATAGTTAAGATTTTAAGATATAATCCTTATATTTAAAGCCTTTTTCGGATACGAATTGAACGCAAAAAACATCCAAATCCAATGAAACGTACATTTCAACCAAGTAATAGAAAACGCAAGAACAAGCATGGCTTCAGAGAGCGTATGTCTACAAAAAACGGACGCAAAGTAATTGCAGGTCGTCGTGCAAAAGGGCGCCACAAGCTAAGTGTTAGTGATGAGAAAAAAGGAGCAAAGTAACATAACTGTTGCTCCTGATCGTAGATTTAACTTACCTAAATCTCGAATCTTACGTGGTAGGCGAAATTTCCAGGATTTATTTTCCGGGGCATCGCTTATTAAATCACCTAGCGTGAACCTTCGCTATACTACGTTTTCTACCTCAAAAGAGGATTTTAAAATCGGATTTATCTCACCTAAAAAAACTGGCAACGCTGTAAAACGCATTACTAGCAAAAGACTAATGAGAGAAGCATTTCGCTTACATCAACATAGCATCATCGATACAGTAAACGAACTTAATATCGGTGTTCATTGTGTGCTAATAGCTCGAAAAACAGATCTAGATTTTTCTCAGGTGCAAGAGAACATAGTAACTATGTTTAATGAACTCCGTACCCGACTGCTTTCTTTAAAACAAAATATTTAAACGCTGACTTTTGGATAAAAATACCGCGACCGGACTTGGATTGATCTTTTTAATTATGGTAGCTTGGTTTGTTGTAAGCATGCCAAGCGAAGAAGAGCGAGCTGCTCAAATTGCTGATCGTGCTCGTCAGGATAGTTTAGCTCAGACTGAAGCTACTCAACAAAAAACACCCATTGTTGAACAAGAAACAACAAAGCCTGCTCAAACAGGTATTAAAGAAAATCAATCTGTAGAAATAACTACTCCTCAATCCGGAATATTTTCAACTACTCAGGAAGTAGAAAAGTCTGAATTCACAGTTTCTACTCCTTTATACACAGCGGTTTTTTCAAATCGGGGAGCAGGTCCGGTTTCTTTTATCTTCACTGAATACGACTCCTGGGATGGCACTCCTTTTCAACTTATTTCTGATACAACAAGATCAGCTTATAATTTTGGCTTCCTATCTACTGAAAATCTTAATGTTGATACCCAAAATCTTTTATTTACACAAATAACAACCGGATCTTCTTTTACTTTAAACGAAGGTGATACTCGGGAACTTAAGTATACTTTGCAACTTAGTGATGGAAGGCAGATAGCCTACACCTATACCTTTTTAGCTGATACTTACGAGATCGATTTTAACGCACAGTTTATTGGTGTTAGCGACTATATTGTTGGTAGAGCTGTTGATTTTGGTTGGAATTCCAAACTTAATTCCTCAGAGAAAGACAAAAAGCAAGAAGGTATTGATGCTTCTGCCTACGTATATCTTGGTGATGAGCTAGAGAAATTCAAAGTTGAAGATCCCGGTCGTGAAGAAGATACGTTTAATGGGACCGTAGATTGGGCTGCAACAAGAACTAAGTTCTTTACTCAGTTCATGAAACCTCTTCAACCTACCGAGAGTGCATTCTTAACCGGTGAAGTAACAGGCGAATCTGATGACCCTTTTCAAAAACACCGCTATACATCAGCTATAACATCCGCGATTCCTGATGACGGAACTCTTTCTTACAAATTGTTTGTAGGCCCTTTAAAGTATTACGAAATCAAGCAGGTTGATGAGCACGCCTATGACATGGTAGAAGTTGGATATAATTGGTTGCGTTTTTTCTCTGATCCTTTTGTCCGTTTTATTGTAATTCCTTTCTTCACTTTCTTCAGCAAGTTTATTGGTAATTATGGTGTGTTGGTTATCATTTTTGCTGCATCTGTAAAATTAGTACTCTCTCCTCTTACTTTCAAAAGTTACAAGAGCATGGCTGCAATGAGAGAACTTCAACCACAGCTCAAGGAAATTCAGGATAAGTACAAAGACAATCCACAGAAGCAGCAGCAAGAAACCATGAAGATCTACAAGAAGAACAAAGTGAACCCACTTGGTGGTTGTTTACCGAACCTTCTCCAATTTCCGATCCTGATTACCTTATGGCGATTCTTCCAAAATTCTATTTTACTTCGTCAGGAAGAGTTTTTATGGGCAAGCGATCTCTCTGCACCTGACTACATCATAAATCTACCATTCTCTATTCCTTTCTTAGGAGACGCTATTGGTGGTTTTGTTCTGTTGATGTCGCTGGCTATGGTATTCCAAAGTAAACTTACAGGTGGTATGAGTGGCGGAGCAGGAAGTAACCCGATGGCTCAACAAATGAAAGTTTTACAATACATTTTCCCTGTTATGTTGCTGTTCATCTTTAACAGTTTTGCTTCGGGATTGAGTTTATACTATTTGATCTTTAACGTGCTTTCTATTGTGCAGCAGTTATACATCAATAAAACCTTGGGCAAAGGAAAGGAAGTTCCGGCTAAAGCCTGATCTACAGGGGGTACCTTTGTAAGATCGGTTTCTTTTGGAATTGTTGTATTTTTTGCCTCATTAATTTACTGGCTTGATCAAAAAATACTTTACAGATCTTACGCTAATTTGTGTAGCCGTAATCTGGGCATTAAACTTCAGCGTTGTAAAAATCGCACTGGCTGAATTTGATCCGTACAGCTTTAATGCCATCCGCTTTTTTTTGGCTTTCGGATTGCTCTATTTTGCAGCCCGCCGAAAAGGATACACCTTAAAAGTAAAAAGAGAACATTTCTGGGCGTTAGTAGGAATTGGACTAATCGGAAACCTGCTGTATCAACTTCTTTTTATAGTAGGTATAAATCTTACTAAAGCTGCAAATGCTTCCGTAATGCTAGGAACCATTCCTATTTGGGTGGCTTTGTTATCTCAGTTCTTTACAGAAGAAAAGCTCACTGTTTTGAAATCTATAGGTGTATTCTTCGCATTTTTGGGAGTTGCTTTTATCGTTGTTGGTGGAAACAATGAAATATCTTTTCAATCTGAAACCTTTTTAGGCGATCTCATAACTATACTTTCGGCTATAGTTTGGGCTGTGTACACCATCTTTTCCAAAAAATATTTGAAATTCTATAATTCTACTCAGTTTTCGGCATTCATGTCGCTCATTGGCTTTATTTGCCTTTCATTAGTAGGCATACCCTTTTTGATAGAAATTGAATGGACTTCAATTTCAACTCAAGCTTATGGAGGAGACGTTTATAGCGGGTTACTCTCTGTTGGTCTTGCCTACCTGATTTGGAACAATGGAATTGTAAAAATCGGAGCTGTTAGAACTGCCGCTTATCAAAATTTGGTACCTGTTCTTGGTTTAGTTTTTGGAGTGATTATTTTGGATGAAGTACTCACTCTATTTCAATATATTGGAGTGCTTTCCGTTATTACGGGAATCGTTATGGCAAGACTACCCGTATCTGTTTACAAAGCTAAAAAATAATAAAACTCATTTATGTTTAAACACTGTTCCAGCAAAATTTTATTCAGCATTCTAATTCTTTTTATTTGTACTAATTTAGTAAATGCACAGAATAATGAGCAACAAGCTCAACAGACAGGTTTTAATATTGACTTATCTAACGTTTTTGGAGGTTTTTATTACACCGATCCTCTAGGAGTTCAGCTAGCATCTCGTCTGAAACCATTTGAAGGAACAATAGATTTGGAAAACTATGTTCTTGGAGCAAATGATTTGTTATCTATCAAAATTGATGGTTCCCAATCAATATTTTTGAGAGGAATTTTAATAAATCCTAAAGGTGACATTTCGCTTCCTATTCTTGGACCTGTTAACATTAATGGGCTTACAGTTATCGAAGCTCAAGAAAAAATTAAAAACGCGTCTAAGGATTATATCAAAAATCCCGAAGTAACGATAACGTTAGATAGTCCTCGCCCTATTATATTTCATGTAACCGGAGGCGCACCATATCCTGGCAAGTACCTGGCTTTACCTCAATCCAGAATAGATCAGGCAATTTTTTCGTCGGTAACCACTGGAAATAGAGACCTGACATCTTCAATTTCTAACTCCAGTGAGTTTCTTAGCAACAACAGTTATTCATTTCGATCCATTTATATATCCCATTCTGACGGATCGGAAAGTACTGCAGATTTAGTCAAATATTTCAGAACTGGTGATTTAAAAAGCAATCCTTTTGTAAGAGATGGCGACCTTATCAGTATTACGCCATTGAACATAGAAACTCCGAAGGTTAGTATTTCAGGAGCTGTAAAAGCAGATTATGAATTCGAATATAAAAAAGGTGACACTCCCGGTCTTATACTCAAATTCGGTGGTGGATTTGAAGAAATTGCTGATACTTCAGAACTTTATATTTACAGAAGAAGCGTTTCAGGTATAGAACAGATAGTTGTAAAACCCGAAAATTGGGACACTTTTCAATTACTTCCTAACGACAGAGTGGTTGCACCTTTTGGAGATGAATTTGATGCTTCGGCTTCAGCATGGGTATATGGAGAGGTTAAAATTCCGGGAAACTTCCCTATTGTAAGTGGAGAAACAAACGCTTACAAATTATTGGAAACCGCCGGTGGACTCACCAATGGTGCTTTACCTGCAGCGGCTTATTTGGTTAGAGGTGGTGGACAAAGAAACTCGATTCCAAATCAATTCAATTCAGAGCTGATGAAGAGAACCTCTGATCAATACCTTCAGGGTTTAGAATATCTGGATGCAGAAACAAAACTTTCAAAAAACCAGGTGTTCATTGATCTTACTGACAACTCTCAACTTGAAGGCTTGAAGATCTTTGATGGTGATCGACTTTATATTCCTAGAGATAACCAAACTATTTTTGTTTTCGGCCAGGTTAACAACCCCGGATATTTTGGTTTTTCGAAAACTAAATCAGCAAACCAATACATTTCGCAAGCTGGTGGATTTGCCTTATCTGCCGACAGAGATCGAGTTTTTATTTTAAAAGCAGGAAATGCAACCTGGTTTAATGTAGGAGAAACTGATTTAAGCTCCGGTGATAAAATTTTTGTTGATCGGCAGCCTGTAGAAGAATTGAATGCAAAGCGAGCTTATGACATTCAGAAACAACAATTGAAGAATCAGAGAACACAACTTATTATGACTGCAATAACTACTATTACAGGAATAATTACTACTTATGTGGCGATAAGAAGACTATAATAATCGAAATCTGTTTCTAATCGTTTTTCCAAGTTCAATAAATCCTTGTTTAGAAATAGATAAAGATTTACAAATGTATATAAGCCCTGATAAAATTGATCTCTTTTTTAAAGACTCAATACCGAACCTGTAAAAATGTTTAGCTTTGATTCTCTTGTTTATTTCAGGATCAAGACCAAACTCGTGAACATATTTTTCTGCCAATTCAATAGTTTTGAACATCATTCTTTTTTTATCTGCACTATAATTTTTTTGATGTTCATAGCGGATACACAACACCTTATCTATATATGAGAATTTATAACTTTGCGCAATTCTGATCCAAAGATCGTAGTCATCACCACCCCATAAAATGGCAGGATCGAATGTTCCTACATCATCTAAAACTGTTTTCCGTATCAACACCGTAGGAGAACTAATCAAGTTTGTTAGCAACATTAGCTCAAGATTCTTTTGAATGTCAGGGGCCGGCGCTATTTCTTTTTTTTGATCAACAACACTTCCATTTTCAAATCTTACTTCCAGATTTGAATATACCAAGCCATATGATTGATCTAACTTTTTGAATTGCTCTACTTGTCTCTCTAGTTTTTCCGGAAACCATTCATCATCCTGATCAAGCAATGCAATGTATTCACCTTCTGCTTCTTCAATCCCTTTGTTTCTTGTAGCAGAAATCCCTGAATTACTTTCATTTTTCAAAAGTTTAATTCTATCATCTACAGCATAAGACTGAATTTTTTGAATTGAATTATCTTTGGACTTGTCATCAATCAGTATTAACTCCCAGTTTGTATAATTTTGAGCCAACACGCTTTTAATGCTTCTATCCAAAAACTCAGCCCCATTGTAAACGGGTGTAATTACAGACACAAGCCCTTTAATCATTTTCCCATTTTTAATGTATTAAGTATCCTCTTTCTAAGTTGATCATCGAAAATAAAAACCCAAAAAATTAATGTTAGACCTGCGGATAACAATATTGTATATCCTGATTTTGCCCCTATACTTAAACTAGCTGATGCTATGTAAAAACCAATTATAGTTGGTAATACAGCTCCAAGTATCAATGGCAGTAAACTATGATCGACCTTGAATTTTAAAACGGCATAAATGTGCAATAGAATAAAATCGAGAATCATCCTGATCGAAGAAGCGAACGCTGCGCCAATAATTCCATAGCGATCTGTTAATACAAATAGCAAAGCCAAAAATACAGGCAATTCAATAATATGGAATTTAGCAGTGATATCCGGCCTTCCTACTCCCTGAATAAATGAAAATGGAATCCGGGCCAGGAAGTTGAACAATGCTCCCACGGTTATTATTTGAAGAACAAAATAACTTTTGTTGGCAAAGCCTTCACTGATCCAAATAGCTAAAAAATCTTTGCCGAAACATATAAACCCAATTGCGAATATGCCGCTTCCAAGAAGCATCAAGTTAAAGCTCGCTTTATATATTCTTGAATTCTGATCGTCATTAAAGTTTTGATTTCTTGAAAAAACAGGGAATAATACGCTTACCAAAGCACTGGGTAGCACACCTACTCTTTGAGTGATTTCGCTTGCTGTAGAGTAATATGCAACACTTTCCATTCCTTCTTTTGAAGCAACAATCAAACGATCCAGCGCCGTCATTATAGGGCTTACTATTGTAGACACTGTAATCCAACCACCAAAACTGAATAGTTGGTTTATATAAGTTTTATCAAAATTTTGCTGAATTAACTTTGTCTCCAGTTTCGAGTTGCTGATCTTTCTATAGGTAAGAAAATGAATAATTTTCATCCCGCTTAAGTAAGCAATGATATAAGCTAAATCGGTAGTAAATTCCATCAGCATAATTACCCCAACATAAGTTGATGCTCCTAGAATTATCTGGACCCAAGTAATGGACTTGAACTCATGCAGAGCTTCAAGAACCCCCCTGTAACTGTTGATCATGATTGCAAATGGGATTCCAATAGCCAAAAAAGTTAAACCTCTTATAACTTCGTTTATAAATTCTTTGGGAGGTTTTAAGTATCTGATGGTAATCGGCTCTGAAACCAGATAAAAAATTATTCCGCCAACTACACCCAGAACTAATGTGAGTGTTACACCGGTTTTAAAGATGTCAGCAATTTCCTGATCTTTATCTTTTCCTATTCTCTCAGAAATCAATTTTGTAATGGCCCTGCCAAGTCCCAGATCAAACAAGTTGAAGTATCCTATAAAAACAAGTGCTACTGTAAATGCACCGTATTTCTCTTCTCCAAGTCCATTTATGATAATCGGAATACAAACCAAAGAGATAAGAATCGGAACCACCTTGCTGGCAATACTAAAAAAAGTATTGGAAATAATTCCTTTTGATGTATAATCTTTGTTGTTCAGCAATTAATATTTAAACTTTGTTTAGAATCTTAGGTGATTGAAGTATCTTCAAGCGATGAAAATAGCCTTAATTAGCCATCTTTACCCAACAAAACTTCATCCTTATCAGGGAAAGTTTATTCAGGATCAATTTGAACTCCTTAATTCGACGTCAGGCTTTGACGTTGATCTTATTGCTCCAACACCACACTCCATGCCCTTTACAAACCGATGGAAAGCCGGTCATAGCGATTTGATAACCTCACATAGTAATGGGTTTCGAATAAACTATGTTTCTTTTCCCCGAAAACGTTTTCCGAAAGTCATCAGGCATTCTATATCCAAAAATTTAGTGCCGTTTCTTAAAAATCAAAAATATGAGCTAGTTCATATTCATTGGGCTTATCCGGATGCTTTAGCAATTCCGGCATTGAAAAAGGCAGGTCTAAAAACCGTTTTAACAATTCATGGAAGTGATTGGTACCAAACAAAAGATATTCCCTCTTTATCCAGCCTTATTAAAGCATCTCTATTTGACGCTGATAGAATTCTTTATTCGGGTCCTAAACTTAAAAAAGATATCGAAAACGTATTTCCTGAATTAAAGAAGAAATCTGATATCATCTATAATATGGTAGATACGGATTCTTATCATCCTATATCCATCGATAAAACGGCAAGACTGAAAGAACAACTAAAATGGAATCCATCAAAAGTACATGCGCTCACAGTAGCAAACATCAGGCACGAAAAGGGAATAGATCTGTTGGCTGAAACCATTACTAAGAATAAAGAACTGGCAGATATACAATTTCATCTTATCGGAAATGAAGAAGGATCGGATTTTTCAGCACATGTAATTCGAATAATAAAGGATAATCCCTTTCAAAATATTGAACTCATGCCGGCTGTTCCTCCAAAGGAACTTATTAATTATTACCAGGCGTCTGACTTTTATATTCTTCCAAGCCGTCGAGAGGGTTTTAATGTTTCTATTCTTGAAGCTGTTGCTTGTGGTTTACCTTTAGTTTGTACCGATGTTGGAGGGAATAAAGAAGTAATTGATAAAGGAACAGGAATTATGGCTGCTGATTTAGAGAATCACAATGCAACTGACTTGCTTAAAATGTCTGAAAACTTTTCAGGATATGATTCAAATATATTGAACGACATCATTAGAGAGAACTATGGAAAATCGACTTTTATTAATCGGCTTGTCTCAAATTATGAATCAGCTTTAAGTAACTGACTCAACGTTTTCAGTGTTGCCTGCAAATTTTGTAGCACAAAACAGCAAACCAATATTAATTGCCAGAATACTGTGCAATTGCATTCCTCCCAGAAATTGGAAAAAAATTATATATCCAAAGAACGATGCGAATAGCGCCAGACTTATTGCTGAACTTTTCCCTTCCCTCTCATAATTCTTAACACTTTCCCATCCGGTTTTCAGGATCTTCCAAAGCAAAAATAAAAATACTAAAAATCCAATCAAACCTAGTTCAGCAAGAACTTTATAGAACTCATTATGTGGCTCATACACTCCTCCAACTTCTTGTGGTGGATGATAGTCTTGAAATACTGTCGAAAATCCTTGATAACCTATACCAAAGGTGTAGCTATCCAGCCACATATAAATTGCTGTTTCGAGCAGAATTAACCTGAATCGTGAAGAGTCATCAGATGTTCCTGCGAATATATCCAGAACACGATCGCCGACACTAAACACGATATTTCTTACTGCTTCGCTTCCCAAAAAAACAATGACAAGCGCAATAAGACCATATATGATAAAATCGAACTTTCGTTGATATAGAACGATTATAATTATTCCAAAAAACAGTGCCACCCACGTACTTCTGGAATATGTAAGCAATACTGCAGCAATGAGAATCCCGGAGATACAGAATAGGACTATTTTCTTGTTAGTGGTTTTTGCTTCACCAATAAATGCCACTAATAACATTATTGGTAAAATGAAGTTACTCCCAAAAATATTAGGATCCCTTTCTGCACCACTGGATCTGATTATTTTCCTTCCTTCATTAAGATAATTGAATGCCGCAACTTCAGGATTTAAAATAGACTCAACTAGGCCCGGGATTGCAATTATACATGCTATTGCAACTGTAGCATAACAGATAATCTTTAGCTCTTTAAAAGTATTTACTGAGTTGTAGATTATATATGTCAATCCTATAAGAACTATATATCTGGTTGCATCAAGCAAGCCTTCATCTCTTTCCGGAGTGTATATCAAGGAAAAGAAAATGATTGCTAAAAAAAATAAATACTCAATCTCTAAGCCATAAAAATAGAATGATAGTTCTTTGCTCGCAATCTTCCTGAAGATGAAAACACCTACTGCAATGACCAAGGCAATTTGAAATGCGCTAAGTGGAATTGTCGCCCCTTTAGCCAAATAAACCATGCCCGATAAGTATGCTCCAACAATAGTCGGGATTATAATAACAAGACCACCAAAGGTTCTGTTAACAGAGATCATTTCCAGCTTTTTAGTGAATCAGAAAATTCTTTTAACCGAGTGTAATCTTCCGGCGAATTTTCTTTAATAGATCTTTTCCATTCTTGAATTAACACAGTAATTAGTGATACGATAAAGCCAAATATAAATATTACTATAATTATGTAAGCTCTTTTGGGGCCGTCCTTATACGTAGGATAAAGTGCCGGATCTATAATTCTTAGCCCGGAATTCACTTCTTCAAAATTAAGTTTCTGCTGCTCAAATTGAGGATATAGCACTTTATATATTTCTTCTTGAATAACCACATCCCTATATCTTCTAAGGTACTCTATAAATAATTCCGGCATTTCTGCCACAGATTGAAACATATTGAAGTTCTCAGTACTAGCCTCTGTTCCATTAACAAGCTGATCGTACTTTTTTTCAAATTCTTGTTTTCGAATTTTCAGATCAGCAATTTTCGTATTGCTTTTTCCCAGCACTTCTTCTGCATAGCCAATTTCAACTTCTAGTTTTACAATTTCAGTTCTTAGCTCTGCAATACCCTGAATTTGAGCTTTTGCTTGTTCCTGAACCTCAAGAATACCATAGCGCGTTTGAAAACTTACAAGACTATCTTCCGCAATTTGAAGCTCTATTTCATTCTGGTCTAATCTATTCTTTAATAACAGATACCCGTCTTCGACATTCTTTCTGTTAATATCTTCAACCTTGAGCTCTATTTGTTCATAGTAATACTTAACGAGCTCAAAAGCTCTTTCAGGTTCTTCATCTGTATAAGAAATAGCTATCGAAATAATTGTATTGAAGCCTAAACCACCCTCTCTTTTTTCTTCAACTACTATACGGTTGTCAAGTTTTTTTCTTAAAGCTTCCGGGATATCGATGCCATATACTTCTTTAAAATTAAACTTTTCAATAACATCATTCTGAATTTCTTTATTCCTTATTAATACTAAGGTTTGATCTGAAGTTACATTACTTCCATTAACTGAAAGATTTGCTAATCCACTTAGTATACCCCCACTGGAAAAATTAACTGAATTTCCATCTGTTACAATAAATGATACTTCAGATTTATATGATTTTGGCCACATAAAAGCTAAAACAACACCAATGGTTGTCGCGATAAACATTATAATAAGAATCAGCTTTTTCCTTTTTGCAAGTATTGTAAAAAGGTCCAGCATATCTATTTTCGAAGTTTCTTTCATTTTAATATCGTGTTTTATTCAATTACAGCCTGAAGTAAGAGTGCTATACAAGGTAAGTAGTTTTTCCTCTTCTTTCTCCCAATTATATATGTCTAATATTGCTTTTCTTCCATTTTCACCCATTTGTTTTCTTAACTCATTTTCGTTCCTGAGTCTTAAAACAGCTTCCTTAATTTTAGAAAAATCTCCCGGAGCTACAGCAATCCCAACATTCAATGGTTCCAAAAAAGATTTCCATGCTGGAAAATCAGTATAAATAATTGGCAACCCGGCGGCCATATATTCAAAAAACTTTGTCAGCTGTTTTTTTGCATAATGTCTGGTTTTAGGGAAAATAGCCAAACCTGCAATCCAATCTGATTCTTTATATGCTCTTACAATATTTTCGAACGGAACTGATTCACCGTTTCCATTTGCCTTTAATCTGGATTTATTCCCTTTTATACTTCCAATTAATTTTGAATATAAATCAGGCTTGCACGAACCTATAATACTAATACCTGAAAGTTCCGATTTATTCATGTGATTTAGAATCTCAACATGCAAATAGGCGCCTCTGTCTTCTGTAATACTCCCGGTATAAAGTAAACAATCCGGGGATTTTCTTTCCGGAATCAAATCACTTGCCCAGTTTAATTTCGGATAATTTAATACTTCAAAAGCATCAGGAAACCTTTCTATATAGTATTTCTCAGCAATAATTGTCGTTATCTTTTTATGAGCAATTGCCTCAAACCCGGTCAAAACTTTGATCACTACCTTTTTGATAATAGGATGTAAATATTTTTTTTGCTCAATAACAGTTACTGAATCTTCGTGAATGTCATAAATAACTTTATAACCGAAGAATTTTAATAACAAGCCAATAGGTAGTAATTCCGGATCGTGAAAATGAAAAACTGTATCTGGTGGATAATTGATGACTCTTTTAAAGAGAGATGGTATTACTTTCAAAAGCCTGTCAATTTTTTTTTTTGCTTTCGGTAAAGCTATGATATTTACCCCTGCAATTGTCTCATTCTTATCATGCTGTATGATCAAATCAACATCATAGCCGTGAAAAGCTAAAGATTTTGAAATTTTATTAAATATCCTATTGTCAAAAGCATAATGAGCAGTTGAAAGCTGAACAATTTTTCCTAATGAGCTCAAGTCACCATCCCTTTACATTAAGAAATTTACTTCTTATAAATTGATAAATATATCCGCAAAAATAACTCATATTTATCAGGAAAATGCTTAGAAAAGTATTTAAAATATTCTTTAAAGTTCCTGGTTTGTCTTCTTCTTTACCTGACCAAATTTCTGAATAGAAAATTTTTCTCATTTCTATACAAACACGAATACTTTCAAAGATAAAAATAGAAATAATAGATAAGGACATTGCCAAAGAAGGTAACCCCCAGTTGATTATAAACAGATCTATTATGTAAAATAAAGCTAGTGCAATAATTAAATAAACCGGAGCCTTTGTTCTTAAAGGCATCAATCCTTTATGGATAGATGAAGTAATAAACCTTCCCCTTCCATATTTAAAATATTGCTTGAATAGAGTTCTGAAATTTGATCGAGGATAGTACCAACTTTTAATTTTAGGAGTTATGTAAATGCTTTCTGTTCCATGCTTTTCAATTAACCTGAGATTTAATTCGGAATCCTGATTTGTAACATTTTTTGTGCTAAAGCCACCAATATTTTTTAAGTCTTCCGTCCAAAAACAACCCAGGAAAACTGTATCGCCAAAACCTTCAAAGGTTTGGTCCATGTACTTAGCTCCTCCGTTACCAAAAAAGCTCTGTACAGCCAATGCGATACCTGATTGTACTGCGTTCTTCGCTTTATATCTTTGAGAACCGCCTACATTTCTGGCCTTCGATACCAACAAAGCCTCTACACAATTATCAACATAGTTTATATCATATTCACAATGACCATCTGCTCTTAAAAAAACTTCGCCTTCCGCAACATTTATCATCTTATTAAGAGCAAAAGACTGAAATTTATTCGGATTTTTTAACAGCTTTATTTTGTCATTTTCTTTCGCCAGATTCTCTACGATCTCGATTGTACTATCAGTACTTCCTCCATCTGCAATCAGGATTTCTTTTAAATTCGGATATGGCATACTTAAAAAAGAACGTACTACATTTTCTATAAACTTCTCTTCATTTAAGACAGGAATTGCAATTGTTACCGTTGGTTTTTGACTTACAGTTTTTTCCACAAAAATTTTATGGTAATAATTTAGAATTAATTAAAGTATAATAACTATATACTATTTTATTTGAGACATTTCTTTGAAAACTATTTATGAAAATACTTTTACTTGGACAGCTTGTAATTTCAACAAAACTAATTATAGCTTTAAAAAAAACGGAATTGGATTTCTCCATTCTTAGTACTGAAACTAAACCTATTTCCAAACAAATACTTGCCAATCCTTTTTTTGATCAAACCAATTATAAAGGTCGTTTTTATAATTTTTTTAAGCTTCAACAAGCTAAATATACACGTTTTTTATTCGCTTTTCCTTTTGTTGCAAACATTATTCCATCTCGATTTTTAAACAGCCTTACTTCGACGTTAAAAACAGATAATCCGGATCTGATTATAGGAAATTGGGGTGTTGGTATTCTACCAGAGATAAACCTAATTAAGTCATTATCCGGGTTCAAGAAAAAACCTATGGTTCTGAATATGGAAACCTTTCCAACCGGTTGGAATTCAAAAATACGTGAATATTTAGAACTGCTTTTTTTAAAGTTCTCTTTTAAGAACATTGACGGGCTTATTATCCCAACTAATGAAATGTACGATCTTCTTATATCTCATAATATTCCTCTACAGAAAAAGAAGATATATAAATCACCATTTTATTTTGACATGTCCCACTTTGGTGAGTCAAAAACAAAAGAAGTTCTACCCAAATATGATTTAATTTTCTTTGGCAAGCCCGATTTATTTCGAAGTCTTAATTCTGTTCAGGGTCAACTTCGGGGATTGGCCGATGCCGGCATTACAATTGGTTGCTCCCAACTTTTTGAAATTGAGCATGCAAACATTCATAGTTTTCAACCATTTGATATATATGACTCATCAATTGACTTTTTGAAAATCTCTGAGCGTTATAAGGCTGCTCTAGTTACATTTAATACTGATGGTAATTATCACCCTGTCAGGTTCAATACATCATTGCCTCACAGGTTCCTTCTCCCTTTAGCTCTGAAACTACCAATAGCTGTCCCTGCAAAAGGATTTGGTGCGATAGGATCTTTAATAGAAAAATTTGGAATTGGATTCCTCTATGACTCTGCTAAACAGCTCAAAGAATATCTACATTCAACAAAAGTTGACACCTCAAGGTCTAATATAATTCAAAACAAAACAGATCTGGACTTCAATGCTGAATCATTCAAAAACTATTTAGCTGAGTTCTGATTTAGTGAGAATTAAATTCGATTTCCGCCACTTAACAGATAGAGTACAGCCATTCGTACTGCTACTCCATTTGTAACTTGATCTAAAATTATAGCGCGCTCGCTATCCGCAACCTCGCTTTCCATTTCTACTCCGCGATTTATTGGCCCCGGATGCATAATTTTAAAATCAGGGTATTTTTCTAAATGCTCGAGTTTTATCCCGAACCGGTCATGGTATTCTCTTAGTGATGGGAATAGTTCTGTACCATTTCCTTGTCTTTCTAACTGGATCCTCAGTGCCATGGCAATATCACACCAAGCCAATGTTTCTTCCAGGTTATGAGACACTGTTACTCCAAGATCTTCAACGAAAACGGGCATCAATGTTTTAGGACCACAGATTACTACTTCGGCGCCAAGTTTTATTAGCCCGATTATGTTTGAGCGAACAACGCGGCTGTGAGAAATATCTCCAATGATTGCAATCTTCTTTCCTTTTAACTCCGGATGAATTTGCTGCATCGTAAACATATCCAGCAACGCTTGAGTTGGATGTTCATGAGCTCCATCACCTGCATTTAGAATCGCTGCGTCAACGCATTGCGTTAAAAAGTGTGGCACTCCAGGGCTTTCATGCCGAACCACCACCATATCAATTTTCATTGAGCTGATGTTCTGAATCGTATCTTTGAGCGATTCTCCCTTTTTTGTGGAGGAATTGCTTGCAGAGAAATTTACTACGTCCGCCCCCATTCTTTTCTGGGCTAACTCAAAAGAAAGTCGCGTTCTCGTGCTGTTTTCGTAAAATAGATTTACAATGGTCTTATCTCTTAGCGTAGGAACTTTTGGAACCGGTCGATCCAGTATTTCCCTGAAATATTTTGCTTGCTCCAACACGTACCGAATATCATCTGCAGAATAATCTGCTAAACCAAGAAGATGTTTTTGAGTAAAATCGTAGTTTTCGAGATCGAAACTCATTTCTTTTCCTCCTCTACATCTACCAGATATACTGCATCTTCTCCATCAAATTCTTTCACCTTTACCCGTATTTCTTCGTTTTCATGAGTCGGAACATACAATCCGGTGAAATCGGCGGCTACCGGTAATTCCCTATGTCCCCGATCTACCATACAACAAAATTGAATTTTTCTTGGTCTGCCATACGCCATTAAAGCGTCCATTGCTGATCGCACTGTTCTGCCGGTATATAGTACATCATCCACAAGCATGATATCTCTATCATATAGATCGAAAGGGATCTCGGTTACCTGTACTTCAGGCATTTTTAGTTTTGAACGAAAATCATCTCTGTAAAAAGTAACATCCAATACACCAAAGTCTATATCTATATCAAACTCTTTTTTTATTACTTCCACAATTCTGCGCCCGATAAAAACACCACGGGTTTGCATACCAACAATGGCGAGACGGGTCGGGTCTTCGTAAGATTCAAGGAATTGATGAGCAAACCGCAAGTAAGTGCGATTAAGGTCTTCCTCAGTCATGATCTGTGCTTTCAGCAAAATAGATTATTTATTAAAGAAGCTATTACTTTTTAGTATGTTACTCAATCTTTTTATCAGATGGATTTTTTAAAACTGATGCTTAAATTCTCTACATAAACTCTTGCTTCGAAACACCAATGATTGATAAAAAAATAAGTAATTTTACGAAGGTTTTTATTTTAATTTTTCTCTTTGCTTTAATTATAAAAATACTTGAAGCAACCGTTGCAATACCTGTCATAAAAGCTGCTTACAATGGTGATTCTTTTGATTACTTAAAAGACCTTCTTCAAAAGCATAAATTAAGAAACCCAACCGTTCGAAATTTGGCTTTCTATTCTAATGAAGTTAGCAGCTATGTAAATAGGTTTATTTTACTTTTTTCAGGATCACTTTTTTTGATCTTTCTGATCGTTCGCAATAATTATAAAAAAGCTAAAGATTTTTTTAACGCTCCGGAATCTTCATTTAAGGTTGATATTCTTCGTATTGTCATTTTTGGGTTTTTACTGTACATAAATTTCCCTAATACCATCAATGACTTATTATCAAACCCTAATACTTCTACCTTTTCTATTCCGGGTTGGTCCAAAGGGTTAATAGATTTAATTTTAACGAACCCTATACCTCAGCTACTAGGAATTGCATTCACTGTATTTTGTTTTGGTGCCTTGATAGGAATTTTTACCCGGAAAATGATCATTGGTGCAGTTATAACCGGTTTCTTCGTAATGGGTATTCCTCAGTTTTTTGGAAAAATAAACCACTATCATTTTTTATGGCATGTAATACTCATCCTTAGTTTTGCAAGACCAGGAATTTCTCTTTCGGTCGACTCTTATTTAAAAAATAAATCGTTTAAGCATTCTGAATACCTGAGAATAAACTCTCTTGCTATAAAATTCATAATGATAATAATCGGTTTGATTTATTTTTTCCCCGGTTTCTGGAAAATAGTTTTTTCGGGATCAGAATGGATTTTTTCAGAAAATTTGAAGTTTAGGATGCATTCTAATTGGATTGTCAGGGATGGTTGGTTGCCATTCTTTAGAGTAGATCATTATCCTTTTCTATATCAATCTGCAGCCTTTTTTACCATACTCATAGAACTTGGATTCATATTTGCTCTATTCTTTAAAAAAATCAGACCTTATTTCGTTTTGGGAGCTTTCTTTTTTCATTTGTCAGTGTTCTTTTTATTGAACATTTCTTTTGTGGGACTTATGATCATTTACGTGATATTTATCGATTGGGATAAGATCTTAAACCTTTCACCTAAAAATTATCCTAAAACCCTAAAGAAGAGCTCAAAAAAATTACAATATGTAGCGTTGTTAGTAATTGGGTTTAATATTTTAACCGGATTCACACTTATAAATTCCTGGCCCTTTTCCGTTTATCCAACGTTTGCTTCCGTTGAAACAAACAGCACTCCTTCTATTCTTGTTCAAGAAATAGATAACAATAAAAATGTTATAAAAGAGGTGATACCTTTATTAGATGAGAATTATATCAATGAATTTGTTTCTCAAACAAGATTAAGTGGTTTTATCCTCCAAACACTTACTTCCAAAACAAAAAAACAAGACGGTATAAGTATCTTAAAAAATATATACAGAGATTCTTATTCATCTAAAATTCCAGATAGTTTACTTAAAGTGTACGAAATCAGACTCTCTACCAATCCTGACCTACCAAATCGCCAAAAAATTCTTGAAAGAAAATTAATTGAAAACTAGTACAATCGATTTTAACGTTCCAAAGTTTAACTGGTTTTAATTTTCTTTCACCTAGTAATTATACTCCATTCCACTCAAATCACAACCTTTTATGAAAAGAAGCAATCCGATTTGTCATTTCCTTTCCTTTAGCTCCTATTCTCCCTATTTTAGAAGACTTGAAAAATCGCTTTTTTAACACTTAAAGAATACTGTTACATGAAAATCCACGAGTATCAAGCCAAAGAAATTTTAAAGAAATACAATGTTGCAGTTCCCGGTGGAATTGCAGCAACTTCTGTTGATGAAGCCGTTGAAGCTGCTAAAAAAATGAAGGAAAACGGCTCTTCACTTTTTGTAGTAAAAGCTCAGATTCATGCAGGTGGTCGTGGAAAAGGTCGCACAAAAAAGAACAATGCCAAAGGTGTTATCCTTTGCAAAACGATCGATGAAGTTCGTGAAGCTGCAGAATCCATGCTAGGTGATGTACTTGTTACCATTCAAACAGGAGAAGAAGGACAGCTTGTTCAAACTATTTATGTTACTGATGGTGTTGACATCAAAAAGGAATTTTATGTTGGAGTTTTACTAGACCGTGCCGTTAGTAAAAATGTGATCATGGCTTCTACAGAAGGTGGAGTTGAGATTGAGAAAGTTGCTGAAGAAACTCCTGAGAAAATTATTAAAGAATGGGTTGAACCGGGAATGGGGCTTCAAGTAAATCAAGCACGTCGCATTGCTTTTTCTCTGGGTTTAGAAGGCAAAGCTCTTAAATCTTGTATCAAGTTTATCATGTCGCTTTATAAAGCGTACGAAGAAACAGATTCTGATATGTTCGAGATCAATCCATTGATCGTAACTCCTGATGATGAGATTTATGCCTTGGATGCTAAAGTAACTTTTGACGGAAATGCGTTATATCGCCATCCTGATCTTGCAGAATTGAAAGATGAAGCGGAAGAAGATCCTGCTGAATTAGAAGCTTCAAAGTATGACCTGAACTACATCAAGCTTGACGGAAATGTTGGCTGTATGGTTAACGGCGCCGGACTTGCTATGGCTACGATGGATATCATTAAACTTTCGGGTGGAGAGCCGGCTAACTTCTTAGATGTTGGTGGTGGGGCAAATGTAGAAACAGTGAAGAACGGTTTCAGAATTATCTTGGAAGATCAGAACGTGAAAGCAATTCTGATCAATATCTTCGGTGGAATTGTTCGTTGCGATCGTGTTGCTAATGGTGTTATTGAAGCCGTTAAGGATCCTGAGATAGCTGAGAAAGTGCAAAATGTACCGATCATTGTACGTCTTCAAGGAACTAATGCCAAAGAAGCGAAAGAGATCATCGACAATTCAGGAATGAATGTGATTTCTGCTGTATTACTGAAAGAAGCTGCTGATGCCGTTTCTAAAGTAATGGCTTGATCTTTAACTTCATCCCCCTGCTATTGCAGAGTATCTGAATTTGAAAAAAAGATCACCAATCTTAATAAACCCAGATCTCAGGCATGCGCCGTGAGATGACATAATTAGATTTTGAAAAAGCCCGCCTCATTGAGTCGGGCTTTTTTTGTAAAACCTACTATCGCCCTTTTCGTCGGACTAAAGTCCTCGCTTGCATACCTGAAGAGATCTTGCTCATGTTCACAAGTCAAGGAATTCATTCCGCAGACTTTTTATCTGCAATAGTTTATTCTCCACCCGTTGGTATAATTCATGAATTTTCCTACGGGTGAGGTTCTGCTTCTTTAACAAAAATAAATTCTAACTATCCTAAAACTCCCACTTCACTTGTAGCAAGAAATTTCTTCCGGCTTGAGGATAGTAATAATTGAAACGTTGCTCCCCACCGGCTATAAATCCGAATGTATAGCCGTTGGTTTCATATTTCTCATTTAGTAGATTATTAACCAATAAATTTGCAGTTATAGCTCTTGCAAAGCTTATGTTTGCGAACGAATAGCTCACTCTCAGGTCATTTACCAAATAAGAATCGATAGAACGGTTATCATTCTGAGTGTTATCTAAATACTGCTTTGAAACATATTTCGTAGTCAATTCTATCGCTGCTCCATTATCTGAATATCCGAGAATGGAATTCGCAATAACACTTGGCGAAAGGGCAATATCGCTATCAGAGAAATTTCTTTCTATTTGACCACCATTATCATAGTCATCTATAAATTCGGTATAGTTTTCGATCTTATTTTTACTAAATGTGGCATTTGCTGCCCAACTTAGCTCAGGCGTTATCGAAATCCCTCCTTCAAGTTCTATTCCCAAACGTGAACTGTTAGGTACATTTTCCCGAACAACGCCTCCAACATCATTTATCTGGCCTGTTACAACTAATTGATCTTCATACAGCATTGCATAGCCGTAAGCGCCTACAAAGAACTGTCCGAAATCTCCACGATATCCTGTTTCAACATTATACAGTGTTTCAGGATCTGGTCGACCTGCTCTTGATGATTCCACATATTCATCTCTTGTAGGCTCTTTGCTTGCCACTCCGAAAGAAGCAAAAACTCTGTTTCCATCACTTAACAAATAGCTTAGTCCAAATTTGGGATTGAAGAATGTGAGATTATCGGTATCCCGTATATCAACCACATTATTATTTTGAACGTCAATTCCATCAAACTCATAGCTGATTTTTCGAACTTGCAAATCTAAATATGAGCTTAAATTTTCGTTAAAAAAGTACTGCGCTTTACCATAAATATTGGCGTCCGTTTTTACTGCATTGTTATCATAATAGCGATCTTCAAATTCGCTATTTCCGGCAAAACGAGCCCAGATAACTTCCCCGAAATGATCGCCATCATATTTATTTAATCCACCTCCAAATGTAACATTCCAGTTCTGAGAATGTGTATACTTTGTAGAGAAAACCATTCCGTAGAAATCATTATCTAACCATCTTCTGCGAATTAAATCTGACTCGGTTGGGTCGCCCGGATTTGCGGGAGTTATTCCATACTCAGAGAGATCTTCCCCTCCTTTGTATTCTTCGAAATAACCCGCTCCTTTAGTATAGTGCAAAGATGTATTCAGTGACCAATTATCTTTCAAACGATATGAATAATGCAGTTGGTAATAATCTTGTCCGTAATCATCTACTTGGTTTTGATATGGACTTCCCGATTTCTCTGTTCCGGCTTCATTAAAAGTTCGGTTTCCACTTTCCAATACACTTTCTTCTACTCCGTACCACGCTTGGTAAGTAACCTCATCTCCGGAAAATATATCCGCTTTCAATAAACTTCTCTTTCCTCTTTTAGAACCGGAAAGATAAAATGAATTTAGATCCGATGATGCTCGATCAATGTATCCATCAGAATCAATCTTAGAAAGCCGTCCTTCAAAGCTCCAGCCATTCTTCATTAAACCTGACCCTAACTGAATATTAGCTTTACGTGTACTGAAAGAACCTACTCCTGTATTTATTTCAGCATACGGATCTAAGCTATTGCTGCTGGTTTGCAAATTTATTGAGCCTCCAAAAGCAGCCGCTCCATTTGTGGATGTTCCCACACCGCGTTGAACCTGAATATTTTCGATGGAAGAAGCAATATCCGGCAGATTAACCCAAAATACACCGTGTGATTCTGCATCATTAACAGGAATTCCATTAATGGTAACATTAATTCTCGCAGGATCTACACCACGGATTCTGATTCCTGTATAGCCAATTCCTGCGCCCGCATCGGATGTTACCACGGTAGAAGGTGTCAGGTTAAGCAAATATGGTACATCCTGACCAAGATTTTGTTTTTGAATTTCATCCTGATCTAGGTTTGAAAAAGTGACAGGTACTGATTCATCCACTCTTGTGGCCTCTACCAAAACTTCGTCACTAACATAAGTATCCGGTAATAGTAAAATTTGAAGGACGGACTTACTTCTTACGACATCAATGATTTTGCTTTTGTACCCGGTGTAACTGATTTTCAAAGAACGTTCTTCTCCTTCTAAAAGATCGATCTCAAAAGTTCCGTCAGTCTTTGTAGCTACACCGTTCGTGGTTCCGGTCTGTAAAACAGTAGCTCCGATCAACGGTTCTTTAGTTTGTGCATCCAGAACTTTTCCTGAAACCTGAGTTTGAGCTACAGAAAATGTGGATGTAATGGTAAGTAGAATCGCCACCATCAGCGATGTTTTTAATAATTGAAACATAGTTCCTCTTTTTAGGATTGCCATAAATGGCATGATTTTGATTTAAAAAAGAGGAGGCCAAACTAGCAGCATCTGAAAATAGATAAGCAAACAGGTTTTCCTCCGCCGGTATTATCCGGATCAGGTAGTAGGGTTTGATCTCAGCCTCAGCATTTTGCCAAAGCACCCCTAACCTTTGTAGTTTTCACTACGGTTGTAAAACTACGCACTATTTCATCAAAACACGAAAAAAACTGTTAACTTTGCTCATGAATTTTAAATTTCTTGAAATGAAACTAATTCGATCAATTTTACTTCTGATCGCTTGTGCACTATTTGGCTCTTGTGAACTGAAAAGAGAGATGAGCTCCATTAATCCGACTAATTGGGACAAACGAGCTGCCAATATTTCGCAGCTAGATAACCTTGAATCTGGCAAAACTTTTTTGTCAGTATACTCTCAAATATATAGCCGAAGTGAGCACAAGACACATGACTTAACGGTAACGGTAAGTATGAGAAATCCCAACCCAACGGATACCATTTATATCGAAAAGGCAGAATATTTCGATAATCATGGAGTTTCTGTACGCACTTATTTTGATAAACCGATTTATCTTGCACCGATGGAAACAGCAGAGATTATTATTGATGAACGTGACAAATCCGGTGGAACAGGTGCTAATTTTCTTTTTGATTGGAAGATAAAACCTGAAACCAACAGCCCTATCTTTGAAGCTGTGATGATTTCTACTTCTGGTCAGCAAGGGTTATCCTTTACAACCTGGGGAGTAGAGCTTCGTTAAACTATTTTTCAAACCCAATTTAATATTGAAAATCGAACACTTATGAATTCAAAAGTATATATCCCCTTCTCTTTTCTCTTAATCTCCTCTCTCCTGATCTCTGCCTGCACTCAAAACAGTCGAAGTTATTTATCAGAGGATATCACTCCGCTCGATATCGAAACTCATATCACTTTTTTGGCAAGTGATTCCTTGAATGGAAGAGAAGCCGGATCTGCCGATGAAGCCATTGCTGCAAATTACATCGCTGATCACTTTAGAGATTTTGGATTGGAGCCTGCCGGAGATGATGATACCTATTTTCAGGAATTCACAATCAATACTTCCGTTTTAAATAATCCTCATGCTTCTCAGGACGGCGAAGGTGAAAAACGACTTTCTAAAAATGTAGCAGGACTGTTACAAGGTTCTGCAAATTCGGATGAGGTGATTATTATCGGAGCACACTACGATCATCTGGGACTTGGGGAATTTGGTTCTTTATATCGAGGCGACGAACCTAAAATCCATAACGGTGCTGATGATAACGCTTCCGGGACAGCCGGTGTGCTGGAATTAGCTCAGTATTTTTCAGAAAACCGTCCTGAGAAGGATATTTTATTTCTGGCCTTTTCCGGGGAAGAAATGGGTTTGTTGGGCTCCGCTCATTTTGCAGAAAACCCAACGGTAGATCTTGACAATGCCCTTGCGATGATCAATATGGATATGATCGGCAGAATGTCCGACAAGAAATTAATGATCTTCGGAGTGGGAACGGCAGATAAATGGACTGCTCTTGCTGATTCTGCAAATACAGGAAATCTGGATCTGAATTTGGTTAAAGACGGAACCGGAGCCAGTGATCATACCAGTTTTTACTACAAGAATATTCCTGTACTCCATTACTTCACGGATACGCATGCCGACTACCACCGCCCTTCTGATGACACCGAATACATAAATATGAACGGAACAGCACTGGCTTTGCATCATTTGGTTAGAGTAATGGTGCAATTGGATGAATTGAGCAAAACTGACATGGAATTTATTGAAGCACCGGGCGAACAGCGACAGTCAATGAGCCTGGATGGACCTACACTCGGCGTTCTTCCTGATTATGGATACGACGGTAAAGGAATGAAGATCACCGGTGTTACCAAAGGCAGGGCTGCAGCAAATGCCGGAGTTAAAGGTGGAGATATTATCATCGGTCTGGCCGGAGAAACCCTGGAAGATATTTACGGCTACATGGGCATGCTAAACAAACTCAAAAAAGGGCAAAAGACGACCATTACTGTTTTGAGAGATGGGGAAGAGATTACGATGGATTTGGAGTTGTAGGAACAACAAATAATACGATTACTATGATTAGGCTTTATTTCATTTGGGGCTGAAGTAGCTAAGGGTTAATTTTTGGCATGCTTATACCATGATTTTAATTGTTTTAGAAGCTGTAAATGGTTACCTCCATTGAAGCGCCATTCGCACTCTTTAAGAAACCAGTAAAAATTATCCGATTTGATGCCGTTAAACTTGCGCATATGACGCTTCGCTTGGTTCCAAAAGTTCTCTATGCCATTAATGTGATTTTGGTGGTCTGCAAAGAGCTCCGAATGATTAATACGTTGATGATGAAAGGCGGACACATCCAAGGCATTATAGGATCGAAAGGTATCGGTATACACAATGCTATCGGGGCGTACTTTTTCTTCAATAATAGGTAATAATGTTTCTGTCTTTGCATTCGGTATAATCGCTGTATATACTTTTCCTCCTCGCTTAAGTAATCCAAATACAGCTACTTTACCACCTGATCCACGTCCTCTTTTCCCTTTGCGCTTGCCTCCAAAATAACTCTCATCAGCTTCTACTTCTCCAAATAATTCATAGCTGGGAAGTTTACTTGCAATGAGTTGGCGTAGTCGCATATAAAAACGAATGGACGTGTTTGCTTGAACGCCTATTAACTCGGAAGCAGCTCGGGCTGTTGTGCCTGCTACAAAGTGCTCTATCAGGCGGCTTTGTTGGCGATATGTTAATCTACTTTTTCGTGTGTACATAGTAACTAATTTAGTACCTTACTCAGGTCTTAGCTACTTCAGCCCCTTTCATTTTATTATTGGCAACAAACATTTGCTTATTTAATAGCCGAGATTCAACAGCTCAAGAAATTAAGTTGACTTCTAAAGCCGATCTCAATTTTCATCTTGATAATCAAAATATTGGGACAGGTTCTATTATCCAGCGTAATGAGAAAGAACCAGTGCTAACTATTAAAGATTTTATTAGCGTACAGATTCAACAAAATAGTGATAGCCCTTATCCTGATTATTCATACAGTTTGTTATTTCGTCTTACTCAAGAAGGTTCTTAAAAATTAGATTCTCTATCAAAGGTTCATGAAGGCCGATCAATGGCTCTACTTTCGCACGGGAATAACTTTAACAGCAAACAATTAGGCAATTCTTTTTCTGGAGAATGGCTTTATTGGAGCGCTCCACTTTCAAAGTCAGTTGCAAAAAAATGGTTAGATCATATAACTGGTAAAGAACTTCTGAAAAAGCCGAAATGAAGAATATTTAACCTCTTTGATAAATCGAATAAAAGAAATACTGAAATCTCAAAGAACTTGTCCCATTTGTGGTGAAGAATCATTCGGGTTTAAGAAAAGGAGTCTACTTTTTTCAAAATCCTCTTCTATTTGCTCAAATTGTAATGGATTAGTAGTGTCTTCAAAATTCAGTGAGTACTTACCCTTTCTAGCATTGGCTCTAATGGTTTTATTTGTAGCTTTATTTAATCTAAATCCAGCCTTCATATTCTTACTTTCATTATCTTTTATTTTTCGAGGACTTTATACATATCCGATCAAATCAGAAATTCAATTACCTGAGCCAAAATGTTGTATTCAATGTGGAAAAGATGATGAAGCTGTTTACTACAACTCTTCGGATCAGATTTGTATTGACTGCTTAGATAAAAAATAACCTCATTCCGTACCTCTGCTGCGGAATGCTTTTTTGAAGCTCTGCTTCCTAACAAGCAACTGTATCAAAGCTTCTTTCTCTTCCCTCATATTGGACCAGGATTGAAATAGGATTTTCCAGATTGGCAGGATTTATTTCATCTTTTTTAACTCTGCCAGAGTTATAGTTTCTCAGATTCCAAACCTATTTCATTTTGAACTCTGGAAGAGTTTGGAAATTCTCCCCAAAGGTTTTTAAGTCTTTAGCGATAGCAGTGACTTAAAAGTAATAATCTTGCACAGCACATTCCGAGCTCAAATTCTGATCCACACTTCTTCTCTTCCTAACATCAGGGAGAGAGACTTTTTAACTGAATAATATTTTATTAGAAAATCCCCTTCCCTTTACAAAGGGAAGGGACAGGGATGGGTTCGAAAATCCCGTTAGGGAATTCCGATTAGAAGCCTGACCTTTACTAATAGCTTATTTCTTTAATAACATCTTTGAAAAAAGAGTTTTTGGGATGAGCAGAATTCAAATACCAAGTTATTTATGAAAATACTAGTTCGTAACCTTACACGAAGCATTGCAGAAAAAGAGATCCAAGAACTTTTCGAAAAATACGGCACCGTGGAAAGCTGTGATCTGGTCCTGGATAAAAGCACTCGTAAATCCAAGGGCTTTGCTTTTGTGGTAATGCCAAACATTGATGAAGCTAAAGCAGCTATAAAAAAGTTAAACGGACAGAAATTTGTAAATCATCCTATTAGAGTAAAACCGGCTGAATAGAATTAGAGCTAGAGGCTGTATTGTTATCTGCTAGCATCCTTCGTCCTGAAGTTCTGGGTTCAGTATTGTAAATGTTAGGTAATTCATTGACGGATTTGATGACCTCTATGACTCAGAGTTCTATCAAAGTCATTCTGAGGATGACAGGTAAAATTCTCAATTATCTAAATGGATTACTACGATCCTCTAAAAGACAAACGCTTCATAATTCAATATTCAATATTGGATATTCTCTTCTCCATCCGTTCCCTAATCTCATCCAGCATTAAATTCCCGATGCTTCCTTCGTGCGTGTGATTTAATTTTTGAGGAGGCTCGAAACTTCCATCCTCGATCTGAGCCGCCACTTGCTGATAGGCTTCGCGGAACGGGACTCCTTCAACAACCAATGCATTCACCGCTTCCACAGAGAATATGAGTTTATATTTTTCATCATCTAAAATATTTTGAACGGGTTCAATCTTAGACACCGAATATGCAGCTGTCTTCAGGCAATTCTTCAAGTCTTTAATTGCAGGGAACAACAGTTCTTTTAGCAATTGAAAATCCCGATGATAGCCTGAAGTCAAATTTCCAAGTGTCATCATAACCTGGTTTGGAAGAGCCATAATTACATTTGTTTTAGCACGCAGTAACTCAAATACATCCGGATTTTTCTTATGAGGCATAATGCTGGAGCCGGTGGTTAGCTCTTCGGGCAACTTCAGGAATTTAAAATTCTGACTGTTGTATAAACATACATCGGCAGCCAGCTTATTTAAAGTAGAAGACAAATTCGCCATAGCCGATGCAACAACTTGTTCAGTTTTTCCTCTTCCCATTTGAGCATACATCGAGTTATAAACCAAACTTTCAAATCCCAATAAATCGGAAGTCATTTGTCGATTTAGCGGAAAACTTGATCCATATCCCGCGGCAGACCCCAATGGGTTTCTGTTCACAATTTTATAAACTCCGTTTAAAATTTCTACATCATCTACCAAACTTTCTGCATAAGCGCTGAACCAGAGTCCAAAGCTACTTGGCATTGCCGCTTGAGTATGAGTATAACCCGGCATCAGAATTTCTTTGTGCGTCTCCGCTTGATCAATGAGCACTTCGAAAAGTTCTTTGGTTAGTGATTGTATTTCCTGCAATTCATCTCTTAGAAAAAGTCGGATATCAACTAGCACTTGATCATTTCTTGATCTTCCTGAATGAATTTTTTTACCTACATCGCCGAGCCTTTTTGTAAGCATCATTTCTATTTGGGAATGAACGTCTTCTACTCCTTCTTCTATTACAAACTTTCCTTTTGCAATAATTTCATTTTGAATGTGATTCAGTTCGGGCAGCAACATTTCCAACTCAGATTTTTCAAGTAAACCCACCGATTCCAGCATTTTGATATGCGCCACGGTCCCTTGAACATCATATTTTGCCAGTTCAAGATCTAATTCCCGATCTTTACCTACCGTAAATGCTTCTATAAAAGCATCGGTTTTAATTCCCTTTTCCCAGAGTTTTTTCATGTCGTTCTCCAATTATTCTCCCCTTGAGGGGAGATGAAAGTCCAAAATTGTTCTTTGGACTTTCCGAGGGATGTTGCCGTTTACTGTAATCAGCAACACCCTCCGACCGCCATCCGGCAGACACCTCCCTGAAGGGAGGACTTTTTATTTAGTTTTTTAATTCCAGTTTATCTAGTAACTCAATATAAATTTCTATTCCTTTTTCGACCTCGTGCAAATAAATGTATTCATCTGCGGTATGAGATCTATGTGTATCTCCAGGTCCCATTTTTATACACGGAAATGGCATATGTACTTGGTCCGACATTGTTTGTGAACCATAGGTTTTTATGCCAAATTTTTTCCCTTTTTCTACCACCAAATGATCCTCAGAAATTCCGGAAGCATTCAAGTTTAAAGATCTCGGTTTGACTTCGCATTCTACATTTCGCTTAATTTCAGTTACTACTTCTTGGTTTGTATAATGCTCATTTGGTCGTACATCCACCACAAATCTACATTCATCGGGAACCACATTATGTTGAGTTCCTGCTTCAATTTGAGTTACCGTCATATTCACTTTTCCTAAAACGTCAGATTCCTTCTCAAACTGGAAAGTCCTGAACCACTCAATATCTTTCATCGCTTTATACAATGCATTATCGCCTTCCGCTCTTGCCGCATGACCACTTTCTCCATGAGCAACACAATCTAGCACAATCAATCCTCTTTCTGCTATTGCCATATCCATGGATGTTGGTTCGCCCACCACCCCCAGATCAATTTTTCCGAGTTCATTCAAAACAATTGGCACACCTTGTTTGCCGGACGTTTCTTCTTCAGCCGAAGCTAAAAATACCAAATTATAACTCTGATCAGTTTTGGCCAGATGAATAAACGTGTGAATTAAACTTACTAAAGGTCCGCCCGCATCATTGCTTCCAAGGCCGATCAATTTTCCATCTTCAATAGTTGGAGTAAACGGATCATAGCTCCATTTTGAAGTTGCTTTTACTGTGTCATGATGAGAATTCAGAAGAAGTGTTGGTTTGTTTTCATCTTTATCAGTCACCCACGCCCATACATTATTTTTCTTTCTCTGTGGACTGAATCCATGCTCTTTTAAATACTTTTCAATAAAATCCGCGGTTTTGTCTTCCTCCCCACTATATGATTGGATGGAGATGATGGCTTTCAGTAATTCTATGGCACTTAAAGTTAGTTCTTCTTGTCTCATGCTGACCTCCCCTGATCAATGGGCAAATTTTCTATTTCTGAGTAGTTCCTCCCCTCCCTGTCTGCCGAATATGCTGGCTGCAACAGGAAGGGAAAGATCATTGCCAAACGTACATTTCTTTTCAGTTGTTTCGGAACAATATTCAGGAGTTCTCCTCCTTGTTTAAGGAGGAGACAGAGGAGGTCAAAACAATTGTGATTCTCGTCTTTCACTTAACCAACCTCGTTCCTTTATCCGGACTATTCACCCAATCAAAGCCTACAATTCGCACTTTTTTTACACCGGCATTTAATGACTGAAATCCAAGATCCAGTTTAGGGATCATTCCATCTTTAATAACTCCAATTCCGGTTAAATGTCGATATAACAGTAAATTTATTTCTGTTATTAGTTTCTCGCCATTCATTACACCTTCCAGATCAAAACATAAATCTAACTCAACGTTTTCATTCCTTGCTAATTCCATTGCGATAAATCCTGCGATATTATCCGCATTGGTGTTTAACAATTGTCCGGCTCCGTCGTATGTCAGGGGTGCAATTATCGGAGTGATTCCTTCATTCAACAAACTGTTCAATAACACTCCATCTACCGATTCAACATCTCCAACAAAACCGAAGTCTATTGGCTCAGAGTTTCTCTTTTTTGATCGAATCAGATTTAAGTCAGCTCCCGAAAGTCCCAAGGCATTACAATCCAACGCCTGAAGTTTAGCTACGATCTTCTTATTAACCAATCCTCCGTAAACCATGGTAATTACATCCAGCATTTCTGCATTAGTAATTCGCCTGCCTTCAATCATTTTAGTTTCTATACCAAGCTTTGAAGCTATATTTGAGGCAATTTTTCCGCCACCATGAACAAGAATCTTCTTTCCTTCAATTTGTACAAAATCATTCAGAAATTGATCGAGTTTAGACTCATTATCAATCACTTTCCCACCAATTTTTATAACCTTAACAGAATCCATTAGTTTAGCAATTTTTGGAAGATGGTTTGAGCTGACACAATTCTATTTCCGGCCTGTTCGATCACCAAAGAATTTTCACTGTCAATTACTGCATCGCTCATAACAACATTTCTGCGAACCGGCAAACAATGCATAAATTTGGCATTATTGGTGAGTTTCATTTTAGTCTCATCTACCATCCAGTCCTTTTCCTCTGATAATATCTTTCCATAATCTGAATAACTGCTCCAGTTCTTAGCATATACAAAATCCGCATCTTGAAATGCTTTTTTCTGGTCATATTCAACTTTTGCATTCCCTACAAAATCAGGATGTAGTTCATACCCTTTTGGATGCGTGATTGTAAGATCGTACTCTGCTTTTTGAGTCCAAAGCGAAAAAGAGTTAGCTACAGCCTGGGGAAGTGCTCTAGGATGGGGAGCCCACGTTAACACCACTTTTGGCTTTTCTATTTTCTTGTGCGATTCAATTGTAATCAGATCAGCAAAAGCTTGCAACGGATGCCTGGTTGACGATTCTAAATTTACGATCGGCACCGGACAATAATCAATAAATTGACTTAGAACTTGCTCGCGGTAATCCTCTTCACGGTTCTCCAGTTTTGCAAAAGCTCTAATAGCTACCAAATCAAAGTAGGAGCCAATCACCGAGGCTGCCTCCTTCACATGTTCAGCTTTGTCGCCGTTCATCACCACTCCGTTACCGAATTCCAGTTGCCAACCGGCTGTGCCAACATCAAAAACAGTTACGTCGACTCCCAAATTTTGAGCTGCTCGTTGTGAACTCAATCTGGTTCTTAAACTAGGATTCAGGAATAGTAAACAGATCGATTTATTAGTGATATTTCCTTTTTTAGCGTAAGGATTTTCTTTCGTATCAAGAGCCTCTGATATTAAACTCTTTAAATCTATTACATCATCTATTGAGAAGAATTGTTTCATGTTAATTCCTTTTTTAATGCTCCGATAAGTTTGTTTATTTCCGGTTTTCCAATCGTCATGGAAGGCAGTAATCGTAGAACCTTTTTATTGGAAGATGATCCTGTAAAAATGTGGTGTTCGTATAAAAGCTTTTTCCTCATTTCTGCAATTTCAAAATTAAACTCTATGCCTATCATTAAACCAAATCCACGAATTTCGATCACATTAGGAAGCGCCGATAATTCCTGATTTAAAAAAGCTCCCATTTTCGTTGCATTCTGCATCAACGTTTCGTTTTCTATTACCTCCAACACAGCCAAAGAAGCCGCACATGCCAAGTGATTTCCACCAAAAGTTGTTCCCAACATTCCGAATGAAGCTTCGAATTTTGGATGAGTGATAATTCCACCTACCGGAAATCCATTTCCCATTCCTTTCGCCATACTGATAATATCCGGAGTAACGGCTAAATGTTGATGAGCAAAAAACTTCCCCGTTCTTCCGAATCCTGATTGTATTTCATCTAAGATCAGTACCGTATTTGTAGCATCGCACAAGCTTCTGATATGTTGTAGAAATTCTGAACTTGGTACATTTATTCCCCCCACTCCTTGAATTCCTTCGATCAACACACTACATACATCTTCTTTTTTTAGAGCCGACTCTACTCCTTCAAAATCTTCCAGCTTTAGTCGAATAACTTCTGCTCCTTCATTTACAGGGAACAATATTTTCGGATTATCAGTAGCAGCAACGGCCAGCGATGTCCTCCCATGAAATCCTTTCTCAAATACTAATATCTTCTTTCGCTTATTATAAGCTGATGCTACTTTTAGAGCATTTTCATTGGCTTCTGCACCGGAATTACACAAAAATAAATTCCATTCTTTATAACCGGAAACCTCGCCTAATTTGTTCGCTAACTCTTGTTGAATTCCGATGGGCACAGAGTTGGAATAAAATCCAATTTTATTGACCTGCTCTGTAACTCGTTTCACATAATGCGGATGAGAATGACCTATTGAAATAACGGCATGCCCACCATAAAAATCTAAAAATTCAGTTCCATCTTCTGTAAACACATAGTTTCCTTTTGCTCGTACAGGTTCAACTTCAAATAACGGATAAACAGGAAATAAATTCATTAGAAGGCACTCCCTTTAAGTTGTAAACCTGTTGTTTCTTCAAGCCCGAACATCAAATTCATATTCTGCACGGCTTGTCCTGACGCTCCCTTTAGTAAATTGTCTATGACCGAGGTGATAACAAGTTGACTTCCTTCTTTCTGAAGATAGATCAGCGCTTTATTTGTATTTACTACTTGTTTTATATCTACTACTTTCTCGGAAACATGCACAAAAGGATGTTCTTTATAAAAATTTTCGTATAGCTGAATCGCTTCTTCTAACTTCAGATCTGATTCTGTATAACTTGTAGCAATAATACCTCTGGTAAAAGCTCCGCGAAATGGGATAAAGTGTATATCAGCATCAAAGTTTTGATGAAGCTGCTTCATACTTTGCCTAATTTCTCCCAAATGTTGATGCGTCAACGCTTTGTATACTGATGCGTTGTTGCTTCTCCAGCTGAAATGTGTAGTTTCTGTCGGTTTTTGACCTGCACCGGTGCTTCCTGTTATTGCCGAAGTATGCACCGCCTTTTTGAGCATTTCGCTTGATGCCAATGGAAGCAACCCCAACTGAATACAGGTTGCAAAACATCCTGGATTGGCTACTTTTTTTGCTGACCTGATCTGTTCTTTGTTTAGCTCCGGTAATCCGTATATGAATTTATTCTCAGTATTTTTCAATCGAAAATCAGTACTCAAGTCGATCACTTTAGAAGTTTTCGGGATTATATTCTGGGCCATGACCTCCTTGGATTTACCATGTCCGGAGCAAAGGAAAACAACATCAACATTATTGCTTAGCTCTTCAGTAAAAACCAGTTCCGTTTCACCCAATAGATCTGAATGTGCTTCATACACTTTTTGCCCTGAATGACTCTTGCTAACTACGGAAGCTATTTGGGCACTTGAATGATTCAGCAAAATTCGAATCAATTCACCTGCCGTATATCCGGCTCCGCCAATTATTCCAACTTTAATCATTGTTCTGCACCGATTGTTGAATGAGTGTTGCATTCGCCAAGATTTTTGTAAAGCCTTTAACATCATCCCCGCTCCAACCTTGATTCATTTCCCCATATTGACCATGTTTCGATTGCATCAGGTCAAATTCAGACTCAATTCCAATCAGCTCAAAATTCTTTGGTTGTAGCTTTACGATTAATTTTCCGGTTACTTTTTGCTGTGTGTTTTCCAGAAAAGCCTCAATATCACGCATCACAGGATCTAAAAATTGACCTTCGTGCATCAACATTCCGTACCATTCGCCCAACTGATCTTTCCAATATAACTGCCATTTTCCTAACACATGCTTTTCTAATAATTGATGTGCTTTGATCATAATTAATGGCGCAGCCGCTTCAAACCCTACACGACCTTTTATTCCGATGATCGTATCACCTACATGAATATCTCTTCCAATACCGTAAGGAGCTGCAAGTTTATCCAACATCTTTATTGCTTTAACAGGATCATGCTTTTTCCCATTTATCCCAATTAATTCACCCTTTTTAAAATCTAACTCTACTTTTAACTCATCGCTTTTAACAATTTGCGTTGGCCACGCTTCTTCCGGCAGAGTTTTATGAGAAGTCAACGTTTCGGCACCGCCCACACTTGTTCCCCAAAGTCCCTTATTGATGGAATATTGTGCCTTTGCCCACTCTTTTTCCACTCCATGCTTTTTTAAAAAGTCCACTTCTTCTTCACGACTCAGTTTCATATCTCTTATTGGAGTAATGATTTCCATGTCCGGAGCTAGCACATTAAAGATCAAATCGAAACGAACCTGATCATTTCCGGCTCCCGTACTTCCATGAGCGATGGCATCAGCGCCAATCTTTTTAGCATATTCTGCAATGGCCACTGCCTGAAAAACTCGTTCAGCACTTACAGAAAGCGGGTAGGTATGATTCTTCAGAACATTCCCAAATAGTAAGTACTTAATGCCTTTTTCATAAAATTCTTGTTCTACATCTATACACACATGGTTTTCGATGCCGAGATCAGAAGCTTTCTGAGCAAGTTTTTTTTGTTCAGCTTCATCAAAACCGCCCGTATTTACTGCTACTGTATAAACTTCATACCCCTTTTCTTTTGCCAGATGAATAGCGCAATAACTGGTGTCTAATCCACCGCTGAATGCTAATACTACTTTTTTATTTTTCTTCATAATTGATTTTCCTTGAAGGGTCATCCTGAACTTGTTTCAGGATCTTCCCTACTGCTTAATGGCAATGAGTTTTTAAAATATCTTCAATGGTTTAATTAACTTTTGAAAAGACGCCGTCTTCATCTGCACCCATCGATAGAACTTATTGATATTTGCTTCCCGTTCTTTCTTCGGTTTATTATTCGGATGTTTAGGATCGTATAACATCCCGGTACACAAACAGTTCTTTCGGTCATTTCGAGTGAGAATATCGTAATTAGGGCAACTTTGGCAACCTTTCCAAAAGGTGTCATCTTGGGTTAGTTCAGAAAATGTTACCGGTTTATATCCAAGATCTGAATTGATCTTCATTACCGGTAAACTGGTTGTAATACCAAATAACTTGGATTCAGGATACTTTTTCTTCGAAAGCTCGAATGCTTTTGCTTTAATTTTTTTCGCCAATCCCTTTCCTCTGTAATTCGGATGAACGATCAAACCGGAATTAGCCACATACCTTTTGTTTTCCCAAATTTCGATGTAGCAGAAACCAACCAGCTTGTCTTCATCCAATGCAATTACAGCATTCTCGTTTTCGAATTTAGTTTTGATATACTGCGGATCTCTTTTGGCGATCCCGGTTCCCCGTTGTTTTGCAGCTTGTTCGATAAGAGAACAAATCTCTTCAGCATAAACTGCGTGTTTGGATAAACCGTAATAGATAGAAACCGACATGTGAGTAAAAGGTGGAAATCCCGAAGGATGAATTAGAATTGAACTGCGTTAATTTGGATGAGATGGAAATCGCAGAATATGCGACATACCACTATGCGTTACCGCCGCCGCGGAATGCGCCGAGTAGAAAGGCGTTCAATTCTATGTGCAAGAGATTTTTGCATGGGTTTTAAAATGCGGATTTGAAAACTTGCATGCAAGAGGGAAGCTGAAATTAATTTTTTTCGTCATCGCGTATCGATCCGTACACCAGATGTTTTCCTGACCCACCCTTGTTACATCCCTAACATCAGGGAGAGAAACTCTTTAGCTGGATGATATTTTAATAAAAACTCTCTTCCCTTGGCTAAGGGAAGAGACTGAGGTGGGTTCGAATTACAAATGATGGTTTTTTACTCTGCAAGATTCTTCGGAAGTGTCCTCAGTATGATTTCTTTGTTGAGAAGCCAGCCACTTCATCATTCCCTCAAAATCTTTCAAGTAGTATTTCCTAGATTCTCAGGACTAACTCCAAGCCTTACTTCAATATCCAACATTGAATATTTGTTATTCTTTTCCGCTTTCTGCCAATATCTCCATAAACCTAGCAGACGTTTTGATTCCTCTATGGAAATCCTGCAAAGAAAACTTCTCATTTGGAGAATGGATGGCATCACTAGTAATCCCAAAACCCATCAGAATAGATTCTACACCAAGTACCCTTTTGAAATCTGCGACAATAGGGATAGAACCGCCTTCACGTGAGAACAGTACTTCTTTTTCGAATACATCTTCAAAAGCTTGTGCGGCTGCTTTTAATCCATAAAACGTTAGATCAGTAATAGCAGGGTGCCCACCATGATGTTCCGTTACTTTCACTTTTACTGTATCAGGAGCAAGAGAATTAAAGTATTCTGAGAATAATTCTGCAATTTCTTTCGGATGCTGATCCGGAACTAGTCGCATACTGATTTTAGCATTTCCTTTAGAAGGAAGTACTGTTTTGGCTCCTTCTTTTGTATAACCACCCCAAATTCCATTTACATCTAAAGTAGGTCTTGAAGAAGCTCTTTCATGCGTCGTATATCCTTTTTCACCATGAACCGCATCAATATCTAACGATTTTTTATAAGCCTCTTCATCGAATGGAAGTTCTGCTGATGCTTTACGGTCGGCTTCAGTCAGGTCTACTACTTTATCATAAAAACCGGGAATCTGGATTACACCGTTTTCATCTTTAAGCTTGGCGATCATTTCACATAATACATTCAACGGATTTTCAACTGCGCCGCCATAAACCCCGGAGTGTAAATCACGATTTGGTCCCACAACTTCTACTTCCATATACGCCAATCCGCGTAATCCATAAGTAATAGACGGCATATTTTTTCCAAACATTGAAGTGTCTGAAATAAGCACCATATCACAGTTCAACATCTCTTTATGTTCAGTGATAAAGGGAACCAAGTTCGGAGAACCAATTTCTTCCTCTCCTTCTAAAATGAATTTCACATTTACCGGAATTTCCTGACCTGTTTTCCGAAAAGATTCAATCGCTTTCACATGCGTGTACGATTGACCTTTGTCATCACTTGCGCCGCGTGCGTACACATCTCCGTCTTTCACTACTGGTTCAAAAGCCGGAGAATCCCATAGTTCATCAGGATCAGAAGGCTGCACATCATAGTGACCATACACCAAAACAGTTGGCTTATCTTTATGCGGACAGTGTTCTGCATATACAATTGGATTACCAGGTGTCTCAAAAAGCTCAACTTTATCCAGATCAAACGACTTGAATTGGCCTAGTAGAAAATTTGCCGCTTCTTTGATAGCATCTTTCTTTGATGAATCTGTACTCACGCTGGGAATACGAAGAAGATCAAACAATTCTTCTACAAATTTATCTTTGTTCTTATCGATATACTCTTGTGATTTACTCATGGAATTTTGCTTTTTTATAAAATTTCAATGCCTTTTGATTTAATCCAACCGAATTGACCGTTTCCTAATCGAATATAATACCAACCAGAAAACTCCTCACTTTTCTTGCGATCTAAAGTTAGGTCATAGCCCTCATACGCCATACTTACAAGTTCTGAAGATTCTTTAGGATTTTGCCTTACTTCAGATTCTTCTGATATCAATACGGCTTCATCATATCGTTGATCAACATAATCAACATAATAAGCAAGTGATACCATTATTACGGTAATTGCAAGTAAGGAAATAGCTATGGTATTGCGTTTAGCTAGAGAAATCAAATTAAACCAATCTAAAACTATCACTATCAAAGCGATACATAAGGATATATATCCAATAAGGAATAGTCCGAAAGTTCCCGGAGTATTTTTAAAAATATCTACTGCTTTATCCCAGGGAAGTTTTGGAAGCTTTGCTGATTGCCTACTGAATTGAGAATTCACGAATTCTAAGGCTTTTTCGGCACTATTCTTTACTGACTCAAAATGCTCCGCTTTCAAGAAATAATATTTTGCTAAGCCCAAAGAATCGATTTGAACTGAGGCAATACCCATATTTAAAAATAAGGGACCTGATGAAGAACCTGAGTCCTCAATTTGTCGATATTGTTTTAATGCCTCTCTGTATTTGCCCTCTTCCAGAAGATCATTTGCAGTATCAAATCTAACCTGTGGTGACGATTGAGACTGAGCAGTTAGTGTAATAAATAAAAACGAAGTTAACAGAACTAATACTTTCACAAAACCTTTCCTAACTCTTTAATTAGCTCTCGCGATTTTTGAATATCTGTTTCCATGTCTTCTTTAGAAATATTTGGAGCATATGCTACCGTTTCACATTTCTCAAAAATTCTTTTTAAATCTGCCAATGCAGAGCTATTTAATTTTTTGTCTTTTACTTCTTCCAATAATCTTTGTGCGGAAATTCCGGCGATCGGTAAATTCAATTTATCTGCAATAAATCTGGACAATGCTTTCTGGATTTTATGATAACTTTCTTTAATATCTTCGGTTTTCTTAGCTTCCTCAAGAATTGAAAAAGCCATTTCTCTTGCTTTAGTGGAACGAGCAAAACCGGAGTCGTTTGTTAGTTTATCATAGTAGGTCTTATAACCAAACGCTCCAATAAACAGTAAAAATGGAACCGCCATTAATACAAAAACAGATTTCCTGTTCTTAAGAGGAATCACACTTTTCTGTTCCCAATTGGCTAAACCTGTTACCGGATCTATATCCAGTCTCATGTCTTCAAGTGTAGTTACCGTTGCATTAGGATCTATTTCGGCATTAAAAGTAATTTCAGGAAGTACAGTGTACTCATATTTATCAGAGGACGGATTATAAGTTGCTATCCTTTTTTCAGGAATTGTATATAAGCCATCGTTTCTCGCTATAACAATGTCAGTAAAAACCTTACTACCTCCAATTTTGCGGTTGTCTCTTGTAATCGCTGAGTTTTCTTGCGGATTATATAATTCCAGCGACTCAGGAAATTCATATTCAGGCTTATTTAATAAAGGAACATTCCCCGTCCCCTTGATCTCTGTAATAATCTCTACACTTTCACCAACATAAGCAGAAGTTGGCTTAATGGTCCGCTTGATCTCAAAATCACCTACTGCTCCTATATATTCTGCATTCTCAATACCGGGTGGTCGTTCTACATTTAGGGTCACCGGTAACGTTTTAAGTTCTTTGTTTTCCTGGCCAAAACTGAAGTTAAAAGGATCTCTGGAAGTTCTTCTGTTGTTACGAACACGAACTGATAAACTATATGGACTTAAAGTGAGCTCTCCCGGCTTTGTTGGAAACAGCGCATATTGTAAAAGTCGCGCTCTTTTATATCTGATACCATTGATGATAACTGAAGTTGAACGGGCTTGCGCCGGATTATTTAATTCTTCTTTCCAGAATCCTTCCGCTTTCCAACCCGGAACCGTGTTATAATTTGATACTTCAACTTCACTTTTAAAGTACAGCACAATATCTGCTACTACTTGTTCGCCAACAACTGGGTTTTTAGTTGAGGCTTCCAATCTAACATAAATATCAGGTGAACGTTCAGCATCACCGTTATCGATGGTTTTGGGATCAAGAATTTTAAAAGATATAGGCTTGGCGGCATATTCTTTATTATTCACCTTTATCTTAATTGACGGAACGTTAAAACTACCCGGAGACATCGCAATAAACTGAAACCCGAATGTTTGTGTGAGTGAAGGCTTTCCATTTATATAGCTGTAATTGCTACTTGAAATAGTTCGGTTTGGTAAATATCTCAATCCTTCAATTGTAGGAATTTCAGGCCTTTCAAGTGAACTCAATGACGTTCCTGATATAGCGATATCAAGTTGTACTGATTCTCCTTCAAAAATATTCGTTTCAGTTAGTGTAGCCTGTACAGAAACACTCTGCGCATTGCTTTTTTGGCAACTAAGAACAAACAGAAAAAAAATAAATAGTGATGCCAGCTTTTTACCAGTCTTTATCATGCTTAGCAGTATCTTTTGATTTCTTTTTCTTGAACTCTTTCAGTAATTCTTTTTCCTTTTGAGCGAGCGCCTGCAGGATTTTTTCAGCGTCTTCTTTGCTGATCTCTTTTGAATCTATCTCTTTACCATCCTGAGGTTTAGGTTCGTTTTCTTCACTCCCTTCACCTTGCTCCTGATCTTGTTTTTCTTCTTCATTTTGCTCTTCATTCTCTTGCTGCTGATCCTGGTTCTGCTCTTGTTGCTCCTGATCTTGCTCTTGTTCCTGCTGATCTTGATTTTGATTCTGCTGATTCTGCTGCTCTTGTTGTTTTTCTTTCTCTTCTTCCAGCTTTTCTTTCAGAGCATTTAGTTTGGCATCGTTTGGATACTGAAAAAGGCCTTCATCAACTATTTGTATAGCCTGATTCAATTGCGAATTTATATAGGAATTAGCACTTCTGTGGAAAAAACTGTCGGAATCCTGAGCCTGAATTGCTACAGTGAATAAAATGGCAAATAAACATGAAGTAATGTATTTCATAATTAGTTATTTATAGTATTAACTGTATTGATCCTTTCGATAAAATCGCCAAAATTCTGAACGGTTTTATCATTCTGTAGAGCGGTATTCATCAGGTCGAGTGCCTCTTTATAGCGTTCTTCCGCTACCAATTGTTCCGCTCTTTTTTTCATTGCTTTGGCATATTCTGATGGTTCTTCTTGCTCCTGATCCTGATTTTGTTGATCCTGATTTTGCTCACTCTCTTCATCTTCAGTTTTTTTCTTCGCTAACTCATAGTTTTGCTTAGCTTCAGTGTCATTCGGATTTAACTTCAAAGAGTTTCTAAAGTGATGAGCTGCAGGTTTCCAGTCTTCGTTTTCAGCCAATAAAGTTCCAATGTTATATTGAGCAAGAGCTCTATCTTCTTCATTCTCTGCAAACTCTTGTGAGTTCAGGTACGCTTCAATAGCGTCTTCAACCTTTCCTTGCTTTGCAAGTGAATTCCCCAGATTAAAAAATAATTTTGAGTTTTCAGGTTCAGATTCTAACGCCAATCTGTACAAAGAATCTGCTTCGGCGTAATTTCCTTTATCGTAGGCCTCATTTCCTTTTTTCCCATCGCCGGAACCTATCACCAAAAATAAAAACGTTATGTATAAAAGAGGTTTTATCATCAAACTTACATTTCTTCGGCTACTTGTAGTGTTTCTTCGTCCATCAACATATTCGTAAAAACGTTGCTAACATCGTCGTTCTCTTCAAATTTATCCATCATTTTTAAATTTGAAAGTGCTGTTTCGGCATCTACTTTTGTTTCTGTAATTGCTTCTCGTATTAACTCAGCAGACTCAATCTTGTTTCCTCCATCTTCTAATGCTTTACGAACATTAAAAAGATCTTCGCGTGCAGTGTACACAACGAAAAAATCGTCTTCTGATTGTATGTCATCTGCCCCTGCCTCAATGGCTTCCAGCATAAACTCTTCTTCATTTTTCTCTTCTGCAGGCACGCGTATCATTCCTTTTTGTTCGAACAAAAAACTAACGGAACCATTTGTCCCCATATTTCCGCCGTGTTTGGTAAAAATATGGCGAATGTCAGCTACAGATCGCGTGTTGTTATCCGTGGTAACTTCTACAAAGTAAGCAATGCCACCGGGGCCATAGCCTTCGAAAGTAACTTCTTCATAGCTAGCGGCGTCTTCTCCTTCGCCTGTGCCACGTTTAATGGCGCGTTCCATATTATCTTTCGGAAGGTTAACCGCTTTTGCATTATCGATAGCGAGCGACAATCTTGGATTTCCGGTAGGATCTCCTCCGCCTTCGCGCGCAGCAACAGTCAGCTCCTTAATGATCTTAGTGAAAACTTTAGACCGCTTGGAATCTTCTTTGGCTTTTTTGTGGCGAATGTTCGCCCATTTAGAATGTCCTGCCATGAAAAACTTCTATTTTAATTGCTTATTCAAGACTGTAAATATACATAATCATTTATAGGCATCGTAAACTTTTTATGAAACCAAACTGTTAAAGGTTGTGTTTCAGATTCTGAAACAGAAAGAGATTCGCTACCTTTGAAAAAAGATTTAAATGGACGGAAGATGAATATTGGAATTGTGTGTTACCCAACCTTCGGAGGTAGCGGTGTTGTTGCAACAGAGCTGGCTAAGGTACTAGCTTCTAAAGGGCATAAAATTCATATGCTCAGTTATGCCAAGCCTGCTCGATTAGAAACGCTCGACTCGAATATATTCTACCATGAAGTTGCAATAAATGCTTATCCCTTATTCGAATATCCTCCGTATGCACTTGCATTAGCATCTCAAATGGTGAATTTGATTGAGTACGAAAACCTTGACCTTCTGCACGTGCATTATGCTCTTCCACATGCAACCAGCGCTTATCTTGCTAAACAGATTATGGCTGAGAAGGGAATTAAAGTTCCTGTGGTTACAACATTACATGGAACCGATATTACTTTGGTAGGGAGCGATCCAAGTTATAAGCACGTAGTGGAATTTTCTATCAATAAGAGCGACGGAGTTACTGCGGTATCTGATTATTTAAGAAGAGAAACTTACGAGCGCTTCGATATCACTTCTGATATCAAAGTAATTCCCAACTTCATTGATTTGGAACGTTTCAAAAAATCCAACAAAAGCCATTTCAAGCGTGCAATTTGCCCTGATGGAGAAAAAGTTGTTGTCCACGTCTCAAACTTTAGAAAAGTAAAACGTGTGCCGGAAGTAGTTTCCGTTTTTGACCGAATTTTAAAACAAAACATTCCCGCTAAACTTCTTCTTGTTGGTGATGGTCCGGATCGCCAAAAAACTGAGCAGCAATGCCGGGATCTCGGAATTTGTGAACATGTACGCTTTTTAGGAAAATTAGACCAGGTTGAGGAAGTTCTTTCCATCGCAGATCTATTTTTGATTCCATCCGGTTCAGAAACATTTGGTCTTGCCGCTCTTGAAGCGATGAGTTGCTCCGTACCTGTGATCAGCTCTAACATTGGAGGTTTGCCGGAGGTTAATATTGAAGGAGAAACCGGTTTTCTTTGTGATTTAGATGACATTGATTGTATGGCAGAAAATGCGGTAGAGATTCTTACTAATCAAGCTCTTCATGATCGAATGAGCGAGAATGCCAGAAAGCGAGCGGAGTTATTTAATCAAGATCTGGTAGTAAATCAATATGAAGATTATTACAATCAGGTAAGTAATGAATTATTTGCCTTATAATATAGATTCCTGATTTTCTTATCCGAAGATATTCCATTTACTTGTTGCTGTAGCTATTGCAACAGCCATATACTTACACTTTTTGAAGTTAAGCATTACATCTTTTTCGATAGAATTGTCGATAACATACGCTACTGCTACCGTCATATCTTTCATACTGCTCGTTACGCTTTGCCCTTTGAATTTCGCGCAAAGAACCACAAAGTCTATTTCTTTGCTTATTCCCTTATCTTTGTTAACCCATAAGATCGAGGATTCCAGTTTCGCTAAAATATAATCCGAACGGTCTTTTCCCGGAAGTTCCTTTACTGCTTCTGCATTGATCGGAAGTTGCAACTCTAATTCTTTCGGCCCTTTTTCAATACTGGTTATTTCAATCTTAAATGGTTTCATAAGACCCTTACTTAATTAGAGTGAACCTTTTGGTTTCTAGAATGCCTGAAGTTTTTAATCTGTAAAAGTATACACCACTAGCTAAATTTTCAGCATTATATTGTACTGCATGAGTTCCTGCAGTATAAATACGATTGGTAATTGTTTCTACTAACTTCCCCGTAATATTGAATACTTCCAATGTCACTTTTTGTTGATTGTTCAGGCTAAATGAAATTGTAGTACTCGGGTTAAATGGGTTAGGAAAATTCTGGAATAATTTAACTTTCTCAGGCTTTGCGGATTCGGTTTCATTATTTACCGGCATTCCATTCGATGCTCCGGGTGTTGGTTGGCTAATAAATATAAACTCTGAACTGCCGTCTGTTTCCCGCCCAAAAGAAACATCAGTTGTTTGTTCTCCAAAAGTAAGAGTGTTAACGGCTTCAAATGTCTCCCCATTCTGCTTATAAAGACCAATGTCTTCTCCGTTTTTGCTTAGATTAAATGAGGCATGAAGCGGACCTTCCTTCTCGTCATCATCAGCCCAGACCAAAAGAAATCCTTTTGCCGAAATTGTTGTGTCAGGAAATGCCCATTTATCAGGATTAGTTAAATCATCCGTTAGAAAATACCCCGACATAGAGATTTCATTTCCTGTAGCGTTGTATAACTCAACCCAATCCGGAAAAGATCCGCTTTCATCCTGAATAGTACTGCTGTTGCTCGCCATAAATTCGTTGATAACCAATCCTTGAACGGAAGAATTATTTTCTTGCCTTATTTTTCTGGCAGGATTTTGCGGATAGCGACTTGTTTGCGATTCCTGATCCTGAGCTGAAACAAAATAATTCACATCCTCAGAATACGTTCCAATTTCTTGCGCTCCGGTATAAATCCCATCACCTGCTTCTTCGTCAAATCCTTTTCCGTCATCTTTTAGCCGAAAAGGATTTGGAATCGGATCTATATCTAACTTTGCACTAACTATTACCAAGTCATCATCCTTAACTTCGGCTTCTACTATTATAGTTTTAGCTCCATTGTTATTCAAAATTTTTGATTCAGATGAATGAATGATCGGATATATGTTATTCAACTCTAATTGATCCAGAGCAGTGTTCTTTCTTTTTGTGATAAATGGCTTCAGCCCATAATCTACATGCCCACCAACAGCTTGATCATAAGAATCATTGAAATCATCAACATCATATCCATAATCTCTTGTTCTAAAAGTGTCCGCCTCTGCAGTGCTTTGAACCAGACTCTTTAATCGATCTATTTCCGGAAACAGTGAGTCTTCATTAAAGACATCTTCAATTGTTTTGTTGAGGTAGTAGCTGTACCAGTCTTTAAATTTCTGGATTTCCAGCAACCTTTTTGTTAGTGGTCTGGGCGCTCCTGTTCTGTCCCAGGTGTATAAATTTCTTGCAGCCCAATCTCTTTGAATGAAGTCAATTCCCAGCGTATTATCGTAATCATATGGAATTACAGTAAACCTGTTGTCTGAAGGTTCATTGTATAAATAGAAGTTGTTCTTATTGTACCTGTAGTTATCCCAGTTTCCGGTTAATACGTCTATCGCCATCCATTTTAACGTAGCATCTACATTTAAATAATCGTTGATCTGATCTTCAAACTCTTGTTCAGATGCGTCTTCAAGAAAGGTTATCAAAGTTGCAAGATCTGAATAATTGTTTTCCTGCTCATTAGTTTTAAGGTCATAAGGCCTTCGCCCAAACTCTTCATAGTCATTGTAATCATCAGAATTTGGACCTCTATAGCTAAGATCAGCCGGAAACAAACATTTGTATAAATTTCCCTGATCATTTTCGAAGTTTTTATCCAGAAACTCATTGTCAATATGCTCCACATTGATATAAAGACCATACAGCTCCTCATTAATAAATAAAGCAACGTGATTCGCCCTTGGAGCTTTCACCTTCATTTTTTCAAAAATATTCCAACTAATTTTAGAGCGAATTATAGATGGATCGTTATGCTCCCCATTCAAATTCATCTTATCCAGGCCCCTGTATTCTCGTCCATCGATAAATGTATCAAAGGAAACTTTGAATGATTTTTTTTGCGACGCTCTGGATGTGTTTCCCCTTAATCGAAAACCAACACTGTCAACGATTTCCGTTTCACTGTTTTTTGTAAAACTAAAAGATGCCAAAAACTCGCGGTCACTTTGCTGGTTTTCTTCCGCTAAGATTTCATCAAGAGAACTCGGATCAATGGTAATTCTTACTTCTGGTAACACAGCATCATCAAAAAGCCATTTTGACCCTGTTTGTCCAAATAGGGTTATAGAGCTTAATAAATAAGTAACAAAAAGTGTTAATAATCGCTTCATAAAAAATAGTTTAAATAAAAAAAGGAGCCCCCTATTGAGCTCCTTTTAAAGTAGTAAAAAAAACGGATTTACTTAGTAGTAATAGGAATTGCTGTCATTGTTTTTCCCCACTGAAGATTTAAATGCGCTTTCGTATCAGAAAGTGTATCAAAATAAATGGTGAATCTTTCAAAGCTAGAAGCTCCTTCCATAGTAACAGCTGCCGGTACACGAATAACATCCTGAGAGTTGTCATATTGTGTTCCCCAACTAAGTTTACTGTTTAGAACAAATATCCAATTTTCACCCGGAACAGTATAGAGAGAATAAGTTCCTGCTTTAACGGCTTTTCCGCCAAACATTACATCATCCGAAAAAGTAATTACGGTTGATTCGTTTGCGCCAGTTCTCCAAACCTGACCCGGTTTTGCCAATGTTGCTAAACTTCTGCCTTTAAGTCCCGGACGGCCGTAGGTGATAGATACTGTCGTTGATCCGATATCCTGGCTTATTGAAGCATTAGGGCTTGGGCGATTTCCTTTTCCACGTTCTTGAGCTGTAGTTAATTCTGATGTAAGAAGCACTGCAAAAACAGCTAATGCCCCTAATTTTAATAAAGCTTTCATTTCAATCTTATTTTGGTTGATTAGTTAGACGGGAATAAATTTTTATTGATACCCGGTATTATTTTTAAAGCATTTTTGTAATACACTTTTTGTAACACATTATCAGGAAGATTCAATCCATACATTTTCCAAAAAGCATGTCTTTTTCTAAAATAGTCAAAATATTCGTCGTCACTTTCCAGAACTCTGAAGTAAGTATAGTATTCTTCGGGGCGATAGGTATCTTTTCCAAACAACAACCGGTCCTGGTATTTAATAAAAAACTCTTTCGCAAAACGAGGTTGACGCCCTAATTCCGCAATTACCGCTGCAATTTCTGTATATACATTTGGAAATTCATCAAGATGACGACCTAAACGAGCCAAGTCATTTGCCATCCAGCCCAAATGTGCATTTATAAAATTTGTATTCGGATGTTTCCTGAACACATTCCATTGCTCGCTCATAACGACTTCCCAACTTGGAAATCTTGAGGTGTCTCCCCGATGTCGGTTTGGGAAGTTTTTCATTTCCAGCCATCTCTCATTCTTTTCGTCAATGGGTTCCCAAAATACTGCTGGTTCACCGGTATGAATTAAAACCGGAATTCCAAGTTCCCCAGCTTTTGCCCAAACCGGATCAATGCGAGGATCGTCTGTATGAACTCTTTTCTCTTCTGAATCCAAAGCGGTCAATCCTAAATTCTTGAAGATCTTCACTCCCCGGGCTCCGTTGTTGTAATCTTCTTCAAGCTGTTTTACAGCTTTTTCTGTCCAGCCTTCTTCGTCAATTCCACTAAAATCTATATTGGCAAAAACAATGAATCTGTTTAATCCACTTTTTTTAATATTGTCAGTAATGTCTTTGAGTTGATCTCCGTTTCTTCCGCTTAGGTTAACAATCACTTTCATGTTTAAGTCGTCCATTTCGGAAGCGAGTTTCTCCAAATCCTGTGTAGCCATTCTCCAATGGTGACTGTGAACATCTATAAACGGGAATTTAGCTCTCGTGATTTTATCTCCGGGAACCACCAACGTTGAAGTTGGATTATATTCCTCGAAAGTCATTGTAGTATCCGCTGTTTGAGCCTTTACTGGAATTGAAATTGCAACAAAAATAAATAGTGTTAGAAATCCTTTCATGCCATAATAATAGTTAAAGCTTAGCAAATGAATTGTAAAATGTATGTTATACAAATGTATGGCTTAGCTTCTTCAATTTATTAGTTTGGTGTCTTTCAAAAAGAAATTCTTTCTTGTCAAAAGTACGATTAATCCTATCCCTGAAACACAAAGAATAACAGATGCCCAAATTCCTGATTCCAACATATTTTTAAGGTAAGGCTGTAAAAATGTAGTCAAATCAGCAATAAGTAGAACAATCACGCCCTGCCAAATTTTATAAGGCACGTCAAACGCTTTTTTGGAGTGATAATAAATAACAAATGCCATCACAGCATAGCTAACCAGTGTAGTATAAGCTGAAGCCAACATCCCGAAATAAGGAACAAATATCAGATTTCCTGTAACGGTAATAGCAGAGCCAATCAGAGTTATATAAGCCAGAACTTTGGTTTTTTCCCCAATAAAAATCCCTGCTGAAAAATTAATGTACCAACCCTGAAGCCAATACGCCATTAATAGAGGTGAAACTACACTCAATCCCATCCAGTAGTCTCTACCAATAAGAGTGGCATCTGTAAATGGAATTCTAATCTGAACGATATCTGAAGCAAAAAGTGAGAAAATTATAAAAATTGCTGCTGCACCAAGATTGAAATAACGGAAAGTTTCTGAAAATAATTTAGGAGCATCTTCTTCTTCTAACTTTCTCATAAAGAAAGGTTGCCAAGCATACCTAAAAACTGTTACGAAAAGTAGCATTACAACTGCCAGCTTATATCCGGCTGCATAAATTCCTACTATATCTTCTCCGGAAAAGACTGAACCTCCTGAGTCCAATCCATATAATTGGGTGATTGTTTCTGAATCCATTTTTTTCAAAAAGAAACGATCGATCATCTCGTTGATGACATACCCAATTCCTGCAGGCACAAACGGAAGTCCAAAACGAATGGCTTTCTTTAAAAATACTCCATCCCACTTTCCTTTCATCATATCAAAGGTGATAACCCAAACGATAAATGCAGTTATTAATGAAGCCATGACATTACTGATTAGTACAGCTTCAATGTTCAGGTTCACCTTCAGTACCAAATAAAAATTCAACCCAATATTTATAAATACGTTTATCATTTTGATGATTGCAAAATGATAGGGCTTTTGAGCAAGTCGAAGCTCTGCAAATGGAACGGCTGAAAGAGTATCGAAGGCCAGAATTCCCAGCATCAAAGTAAATAGTGGGAATGGCTCAACCAGGCCTATAATAGGGTTTAGCAACGGATTCAAAAACCACACTATGGCAAGCAGACAAATCGTAGTTCCAAACAAGGTTATTTGAATGGTTTTAAAGATGTCTTTAGATTTATCCCTGTCTTTGGCGTACCTAAAGTATGTTGATTCCATCCCAAACGTAAAAATAACATTTAGGAAAGCCATCAACACGTAAATCAAACTTATGACACCATACTCATCCGTATCAAAAACTCCTGTATAAAAAGGCACCAACAGGTATCCAACAAATCGCGTAAAGACATGACTTACCCCATAGATCAGGGTGTCAGAAAAAAGTTCTTTGAGCTGCTTCAATTGTTATTTTTTTGAAAGATGTTCAATTGCCTGAATGCCAAGCAGATAACTGTGCTTTCCAAACCCGGTAATAATTCCGTTCATCACAGCTCCGGTAATCGATTTTTCCCGAAACTCTTCCCGGGCATGAATATTTGAAATATGAACTTCTACTTTAGGAATGATAAGTGGTTCCAATGCATCCCGAATTGCTACTGATGTATGAGTAAATCCACCAAGGTTAGTTATTAAAGCTTCAATATTTCCATTTTGAGCTTCCTGAATTCTGTTAATAATCTCTCCCTCTACATTACTTTGAAAGAAAATAAATTCATGGTCATTAAAACTATTCGAGATATAAGTGTTCAAGTCATCTAAGGTTTCTGCCCCATATGTATTCTTATCTCTTGTTCCCAGCATATTCAAATTTGGACCATTAATAATCAATATTTTCATTGTTCAACCGCTTTGTTTATTAATTCTGAGATTTCTTTCATTCTTTGCTCACTAATCTCTGTTTTTCTTCCAAGACTCATGGGTTGTCCTTCAAAATAAATTGGTACTAAATGAATATGTGCATGAGGGACCTCTAGTCCTTCCACAATTATACCTGTTCTAATTGTTCCCAAAGAGCTGTCTATTGCTCTGGCAATTTTCTTTGAAAAAGACATTAGTCCACTCAATGTTTCTTCATCCAGATCAAATACATAATCTACTTCCTTCTTGGGAACAACCAAAGTATGACCTTCAGCTATAGGATTAATATCCAGAAATGAAAAATAGTTATCGTTTTCAGCAATTTTATAACAAGGGACTTCACCCTTTATAATTTTCGAGAAAATACTGGCCATGCTTTTACTTATCCTTTTGAATGCGTATGATGTTTCAATTTAATGTACTGAATTAAGAAATGCCTCAATGAAAATATATTCTCTTTTTATTTTTTTAGTGTTCGTAATTACACCATTACAAGCTCAGGATGAATATCTTAGCGGGCCGGTAACAGAAGCTCAGATAAGAGAAGTTAAAATTTTTGATCTTTATACTAAACGTTACGATCCGGATCAGGACATTATTAAAAAGCTAAATCAGGTTCAGGATTCGATTTTAGTTGATGTATTTATGGGAACCTGGTGCCATGACAGCAAAAGAGAAATACCCGCTTTTTTTAAAATTATGGAAGTAATTGACAATCCATTGATTTCTGCAAATTACACTGCTTTAGAATATAGAAGAAGTGGGCCCAAAGACATTATTAAACAGAACAATATTAAAAGAACGCCAACTTTTATTATTTATAAGAATGGAAAAGAGATTGGCAGAATCATAGAAGAAGTTGAAGTAAGCGTTGAATCTGACCTGTATAAGGTGATTGTTGGCAAATAGAGAAAAAGTCTGATTTTTAGGCGATTTAAGATTGTCATAGAGTATTAAAACCCGTATCTTTGAAGCCTTTCGCAATTGCGATGGAAGATCCGGTAGCTCAGTTGGTAGAGCAACTGCCTTTTAAGCCGTGGGTCGAGGGTTCGAGTCCCTCCCGGATCACAACAAAATTTTCAAGAATCTCTCTTGACCAGCCCCTTACGATTGATCTCGGAAGGGGTTTTTTGCTTAAATGCTTTTCAGGTCTTTTATCAAACCCTCAACTATTCTATCCAGAACCTCTTCGTTGGTTAACAGGAATTGCCTTTCTTCCTCTGATAATTCCCTTCTTGGCAAAGCTCTCTTACTTTTAATTTCTTCAGATATCATTGTCTTTTTTAATTTATTCTACGTTAGAATTAAGAGGTAATTTACTTATACCGTCCTTTTCTATCTAAAATTCCCAGTTTATTTAGCACTCAGGAAGCTCACCATCTAAATCGGCATACACCCTGTATTACTCTTTATCGGCAACTAATCACAAATCCAAAGCATGGAAAAAATCTATTTAGCTGACGCTTTTTGTATAAAAGCATTGCAAATATTGTTTTAAAAGAGTTTTAAATGTGTTTTTATTATTAATTAAAATTAATATTAAAATTTTTTAATAATTAAAATTTTCTAATATATTGTTGTGGACAGTTTAAAATAAACCGGGTACATAATGAATCTTCAAGAATTAGTTTGCGCATATAAAACAGAGCCTACCTCAAAGCTTAAAAGTAGTATACTCGGTGAAGCACTTCCTTTGATCAAAAGTATCGTGAGTAAGATTAAGCATCCCGGCACTCCTTTGTGCGAAAGAGATGATCTCATCAATATAGGTGCATCAGGTTTATTGCAAGCCTTGGAAAGTTATACAAGTAAGAAAGAAGTTCAGTTTAATACATTTGCCTATTACAGGATCAGAGGAAACATTATCGATTATCTTCGGTCTGTAGACGAACTTTCTCGCACCAATCGTGCAAGGTTTGGAGCAGCCCAAGAGGCAATTAGTACCTTACAACAACGATTAGGGAGAACACCACTGGATCACGAAATAGCACAAGAAATAGACTTGAGCGTTGACGCTTACCGAACACTTCTTTCAAACGTTCAACAGCGAGTTGCTCTATCCTTGGATTATGACAGTGGTTCTGATTCAGAATCCTCTCTTTCAAGCAGACTTGAAGACCACAATTTCGGTTTACCCGATCAAGAAATGATGGATCATGAAAACTCTGAACAATTAAAACGTGCTGTAAAAAGATTGCCCGAAAGAGAACAATTGATCCTTGGTATGTATTACTTTGAAGACTCCAATCTTAAAGATATTGCTGATGTTTTAGATTTGAGCGAAGCGCGTATTTCACAGATCATTGGCAAAACTCTTCTCACTCTAAAATCTGAGTTAAAGGAATTGGTTCTTGTCTAATTAATAGTTATCAAAGGTCGGATTTTCGCTAGTCTCTTTTCTCCGATTCCTTTGATCTTGAGTAGTTCATTAACACTTGAAAAGCCCTTGTTTTCAAGTCTGTAATCCACTATTCGAGATGCGTAAGTTTTCCCTATTCCGGGCAAAAGCTGTAATGTTGCCTGATCAGCAGTATTAATGTTTATAGGATACACAACCTCGATCGCAGTACCATCATCTATTTCTTTCGCCCTCAGTACTTTTGTACCGATCTTTGATTCTTTCTTCCAAATTGCTCTATTCTCAGATTTAGCCTCAACTTCATATTGGATAAATGCAGCAATAGAATCTTTATTTTGTCTGAATTCATCTGAGTAGGTACCAAATCCATTCCTCAACATTTCTTTGTTTAAAGATACCCAATCACCTTCTTTGTCTAGTATTACATAAGCAAAGAATCGATTGTACGCTGAATAAGGTGCTCCTCCATCATAATCAAAAACTTTCACTCTTCGCCCTTCTAATAAGTTTCTTAAATAGCTTGTAGAAGCTCCTGAAAAATAATATGCAGAATCACCCCCTGCATAAATAGAAGGGACTTTTACTCCAAGTAACTGAACAGGATATCCAAAACCGGGAACGATCTCGATTTCAAATTCTGCTCCATCTCTGACTGCATACACATCGTACCACTTTTTGGGATCCACCTTTGGGGAAGGACCAAAGCTTTTCCCTTGTGCCCGGCTCATAACCCCTTTAAAATTTTGATAAAACTGATTTGCGATCTCATCAGAATAAATGATCAAAGTATTTTCATCATTACTTAGTTCGGCGTTATTGGAAAAATTATACGAACCTGCAATTACAACTGCCTCGTCATCCGGTGTGGGTTCGTTCACATCAATAATAATCAGCTTGCTATGCAATTTTCTTGTTTCTCTGGCAGGCACAATCATTCTATTTCCAAGCTGTGCTTCCGGACTTCCCCAAATTGCTCCGGTATTTTGATACCTGCTGAAAAAACCCGGGTCAATTACACCTTCCAGTTGAATATCCGTATCAACGGTTTTACTCCAAATTGCTTTACTAATCGGAATGGTTGGAGTAATCGCAAACGCTTGAAACCTGATATCTGATTGAGTTTCTTCATTTATTACCTCTACTATTCTATCGCTCACACTCGGCTTTGAATCATCTCTATTTATTGGAGCAAAATACACTTCAACTTTTATACCGCCTACATCAAAAATATGATCGGATACATCTCTTTTATCCTTATGGAAAAGAGCTCTGTTTGCATCCGGGATTTCACTTTCTGATCCCCACATTTGGTTAAATTCATTTAAATAGGCTGTAGCTACCTCGTGATCTTTTATTACAAGAGTGTTGTTGGTATTATAAGCACCTGTATAAGTGAGGTTTGTAGATCCTGTCCAAACAAAATCATCACCTTTATCATCAGAAAGGGCATCAATAACAGCAAATTTGTTATGCATGTCTGCCCCATCATTTACCAGATCATTGTCTTGTATTTCACCATTTGGGAAGTAAACATCTCCATCGTCATCTATCGAAATAATTCCGCCTTCTCTTAAGCGCGCCCATATTAGCTCATCAAGCTTTCCTGCATCGGTTCTGTTATGATTATCTGTAACCAGTCTTACTCTAACCCCCCGTTGCTTGGCTCGAACTAGTGCATCTGCAACTCTCATTTCTTCTAAATCATAGATAGATAAATCCACACTGAAATTGGCCGAATCAATTAGATCTTCGAGTGTTGAGATTAAGTCCCATGAGCTATTCACGACATTATTTTCTAACATCACACTCGTATCAGGTGGCATGTTAAAGTAAACTTTTATCCATTCTTCCTGAGCTAATTCTTGGGCTTTAGTTGAATTAGAGAGTAGAAGCAGACTCAGCAAAACAAAAAAGATGTTCCTGACTTCCATAGATTGCTATTAGCATTATCATTAATACCTAAATTAACGTATTTTCGGTTATCTCATTGTAAAACTTCAAAACGATCGGCTTATGAAAACCGAATTTTTAAATCCTATTCATTGGAAAAAATCTTTTTTGATTGTTTTACTTTCAGGCTTCGTTCTCATTTGGTTTGGTTTTGTTGATAGTTACAGCCTTCTCACCAGAGTTGAGCTTCACAACCAAAAATCGGATCTGAAAAATAAAATTGATCAGTTAAGCACCTCCACTCAGAAGCTGGAAAAGAAGATTAATAACTTGCATAACGACGCTCAACTTCTTGAAAAAATTGCGCGCGAAGAATATGGAATGAGAAAACCAGGTGAAACAGTATATAAAGTTCGCCGTTCGGAATAATTACTAGGATATTTTAAATGAAAGCCATTGCTGTAGATCTGGGGGGCACTAATATAAAAGCCGCCATTGTTGATAAAGAAAAAGGGATAGTTGAGCAAACTTCTACACCAACTTACGCTGATCTTGGTAGAGATCATTTGCTAGATAGAATCGGTTCCACAATTACTGATCTTGCCAAAAGACACGACGTCATAGGAATCGGAATGGGATTGCCGGGCATGGTCAACTTAGATCAAACCATAGTAAGAAATCCGCCAAATCTTCCAGGTTGGGAAACTGTGCACGCTGCAGAAGAGATTTCCAGGCGTACGGATCTGGTATGTAGAATTGAAAATGATGCAAATATTGCAGCATTAGGTTCTCTTCATTTCGGAGTGGGAAAGAAATTTGAGAACTTTATTATAATAACTCTTGGTACCGGCGTTGGTGGTGGTATAATCATCAATAAAAAATTATACAAAGGATCCATGGGAATGGCCGGTGAATTAGGACATGTTATTCTTGATTACCATGGGCCTTTATCCAATAGTGTAACCCGCGGTACTGTGGAAGCTTATCTTGGACAACGATTTTTGAGCAGGTTTGCAACCGACTTAATTTTGCAACAAACCAATAATCCGCTTTATAAAAAATTTCATCGAGATTTTGACAAACTTGAACCCGTTGATCTTACAAATGCAGCTAATGAAGGAAATGAACTAGCTATCGAGATTTTACGCAAAAGCGGAGAAAGATTGGGGTATGCGATCATAAATTATACGCATATGATGGATATCCGAAAATATGTATTGAGCGGGGGCGTTTCACGTGCTGGAGATTGGTTATTTGAACCCGCCAGAGAAATCGTTAAAAAGCATATGATGTTGCCATTTCAAGAAGAGCTTGAACTGGTTTATGAAGACCTGGGTAATGATAGTGCTTTACTTGGTGCAGCCGGCTTAGCGTTCGATTCTTTTGCATAAACTTATTCGGATGAAATTTATAAATCTTGTACATAAGGGTATTTACTTGCTTTGTGTGTGTACAATGATTTTGCTTTGTTCTGAAAATTCCACAGCTCAATCTGCTCCACCTGATTCAACTACCTCAAAATCAGTAGTAAAAACCACTCCCGGCCCGGCCGTAAAAAAGAGTAATGTAAAAGACGCCGTCCAGTTTCAATCCAGCGATTCGTTAGTGATAAATTTAAGAAACGGAAGAAAGGCATTCCTGTTTGGATCGGCTAAAGTAACGCATACTGCAGGAGAACTTACAGCCGGTGAAATTGAAATGGATATCGAAAAAAATCAGGTTGAGGCTACTGCTGAATCAGAAACGGATACACTTTCCTATCCTGTTTTAAAAAGAGAATCAGACGAAATAAAAAGTACCCGCATTCTCTTTAACTATCAGACTCAAAAAGGTAAATTTGAAGCCGCTAAAATACAAGTCCCAGATGGGTACTTAATTGGTTCAAAGGTAAAAAATATAAACCAAGACGAGGTTTTTATTGAAGACGGTATTTATTCTACCTGCCCGCCTGATTATCTTTACTATTATATCAAGGCAAAAAAATGAAGGTAGTGGACCAAGAAGAGGTTTTTTTCTCCAATGCTCGCTTATATATTCTGGATATTCCATATCCGATCTTGTTTCCGTTTGGCTACGTTCCTTCAAGTCTTGAAAAAAGGCAGTCCGGTTTGTTAACACCAACATATGTTTTTGAAAATCAATCCTCCAGAGGTATCGGACTTCAAAATCTTGGCTGGTTCCAATATTTTAATGATTACATAACCGGCCAAATTAGTAGTGATGTATTTACTTCCGGTACATTCTATGTAAATACAAATATGCAATATAGAAAGAGAGATCGGTTTAATGGAAACGTTCAAATTGGTTACTCACTGGATAGAGGTTTAGAAAAAACCGATCCTGGTTTTACAACCACAATTCAGAAATCATTGAGTATAAATCATAGTCAGGATTTTTCTCCTTACTCAAGAATTAATGCAGGAATAAACCTAAGAACGCGAGATTTCTTTACCCAAAACTCTCTGGATATCGGCGCACGTGCAGCTACAAATTCTGATTCAAAACTGGCGTACACTTATAATCATCCAGACAACGATTTCAATTTTAGCATAAACTCACAGTTAAATCAAAATTTTAATACCAACCGAACCTCTTTAAACGGGCCAAACAGTACATTCAGTTTAAAAACACTCTCTCCTTTCAAGTCAGAAATCAGTAATGATCCGAAATGGTACGAGAGCATTACGTTTAGATACAATAATACTTTTAATTCCGAATTTGATTACGCCCCTATTGATGCCGATACAGCTGAGGTCACTTTTCTGGAAGCATTATTTGATCCCTCCCTTTACCGGGAAGCAACCGATGATAATGAACATTTCAAGTATGGGTTTCAACAAACCGCAGCTCTTCAGGTAGGAAAGCTTCTTTCTAATCCTTTTTTAAATCTATCCGGAAGTGCTAGTTATAATGAATATTGGTTTCCTACCTCAACCCGGCAGTTTTATAATGCTGATTCTAACCGCGTTGAAACAAGTCAGGTTAGAGGTTTTGTAACTGCACGTGATTTCAATCTCGGATTATCTTTTTCCACAACATTTTATGGAGTCTCAAATCGAAAGATTGGAAAGCTGGAAGGGTTTAGACATACGCTTCGTCCTACTTTGTCCTATAATTACCGTCCCGATTTCAGTGATGAACAATGGGGATTTTACAGAACCGTACAAACCGACAGCCTTGGAAATACTCGCCGATATTCTATTTTCGCAAATGAAGTTTTTAATGGGCCCGGTGCCGGAGAACAACAATCTATACAGCTTAACTTGCAAAACGTATTCGAAACCAAAATAGTAACAAGAGATACTACCGGAGAAGTAAAGGAAAGAAAACTCAAACTGATAGACAATCTTTCTGCCAACACTTCCTATAATTTTGCTGCTGATAGTTTGAATTTTAATGACATCAGCACTTCTTTATCTTCTAATGCCATTAACGGAATTAGCTTGCGAGCAAATGCCAATTTTTCATTGTATGACTTGAGTGAGTCGGGACAAAGAATTAATCGATATCTGATATCTACCGAAAACAAATTAGCACGCTTACAAAACTTCAGTGTTTCTGCCAGCACTTCTTTTAAAGGAGGAAGAAATGGTGCGCAGGTTTATACTCCTATATACAGGCGGAATTATGATCCGTTTAATCAGTCCAGATTTTATCCGATAGATCCGCATTTTAATGAAGTGCCGGTCACACCCATCAATTCTCCGTGGAGTTTCTCTTTAAACTTTAATTATAGATGGCAGTTTAGATTTGATCAAGATCCTTTCAAATCTGCTACTTTAAATGCTGAAAATATTTCGTTCAGACTAACTCCAAAATGGCGTTTTAATACCCGCATTGGGTACGACTTTATTTTAGAAGAGTTAACGCCCTCTCAATTCGGTTTAACAAGGAATCTGGAATGTTGGGATCTCACTTTTCAGATTAATCCATTTGGAGAAAATCAATATTACTTTTTCAGGCTAACATTAAACAGTGCTCAGGTACAAAGCCTGTTCCAAAAACTTCCTATTCTTAAGAATCTGGAAAGAAGTTCCGGTACAAGAATAAATAATCGAAACTAGATTATATTGAAAGTGTGGCCGTTCCGCTTTCGGCGTTTGAGCAATGATTTAAATAGAATCTATTCCTAATGAAGCTAAGTACTTGACCACGTATTTACCTATCACGTCAAACTCAAGATTAAGCTGATCACCTTCGTTTTTATCCTTCAGATTGGTGTGTTCCCAGGTGTATGGAATAATTGCTACAGTAAATTTATTTCCTTCTTCTCTCGCAATCGTCAGGCTAATTCCTTCCATCGTGATACTCCCTCGACCAACGATCATATTTTTATACTCTTCAGGAAATTCAACCGTAATCAACCAGCCGGTTTTTTCTCTTTCTATTTTTTTAATTAATGCAACCGTATCAACATGTCCCTGAACTAGGTGTCCTTCTATTCCTTTTTGTAATGTAAGCGAGCGTTCTAGATTTACCTGAGAGCCTTCATCCAGCTCATTCATGGAGGTTTTTCTAAGCGTTTCCTCTACACTTTGAACTGTAAATGTTTCATTGCTAAATTCAGTAACGGTATGGCAAGCGCCGTTTATCGAAATGCTTTCATCCTCATGGCAGGTTGCAGAAAAACTACATTCTATTTCAAATTCTATTCCGCCGCCATTTAAACTTTTTACAGATCTTACAGTTCCTACTTCTTGTATAATTCCAGTAAACATAGTGTTGGTTACATTTAACCCCTCTGGGGCTAGGTTAGACGATTTATCTGTATTCTATGACGCTAATCCCTTAGGGATTTTAACTTTTCGGTCATTGCTTCAAAAGCTAAAATAACCAGATAAACTATTAAAGTCTGAAGGACTTAAATTTTAATCAATTTAAAATAAATTCAATAATAGCATCCAATTCTTTATCAATTCGTGAAATCAATAAAGCATCGGAAATCTCAAAAATATCCTGTTAGTAACATATCATCACCTACTTTTTCCCAGGCTACTTCTTTTAATGCCGCAATTTCACTCATTCTGTCTATTCCCAGATTCAGTATAGATCTTGTACCTGCGCCCAAAAGTTTAGGAGCTATAAATATGCATAATTTATCAATCAGTCCCTGCCTGATAAGCGCTGATGATAATTGCTGACCGCCTTCCACAAGCACAGAAGTGATGCCTTTACTTCCTAGTTCTTTAAAGGCTTCCCGAAGGTCAACATGCCCATCCGTTTTTGCAGTTTGAATAATCTCTCCTCTAAAATAATTTTGAGATAACACTTTCAGCATTGGATCAGCTGCATCTTTTGAAGCCTCTTTATTCCAGGTTAGAATGATGGTCTTTTCTTCATATTTATCTGAAAATAGATTCAGATTTCGAGGTAATTCAAAAGGCCCGTCAATTACAATTCGTTTTGGCTGGCGGCCACTTACATGGCGAACCGTTAAACTCGGGTTATCGGTAATAGCTGTTGTTCTGCCAACCATTACTGCATCGTATTCTTTTCTCCATTCATGAACACGTTTTCTAGACGCTTTGCCTGAAATCCATTGAGAATCCCCATCGGCTGAAGCTAAAAAGCCATCCACTGTTTGTGCCACTTTCAAAGTTATCAAAGGGCGACCGTAATTTTGATGATGGATAAAGAATTCGTTCAACTTTTCGGCTTCTTTTTCCAATAGACCTGTCTCTATTTCAAATCCGGCGTTTTTTAAACTGCGAATTCCTGCGCCATTTACTTTTGGATTCGGATCCTTCATGGCAATTACAACTTTTTTAAGAGGCAGCTTCGAAAGCAGATCAGCACAAGGGGGCGTTTTTCCAACATGAGCACAAGGTTCGAGGGTAACATAAACCGTTGCATTATTTAGCTCTTTTTTATCCTTTACAGAATTAACAGCATTTACTTCTGCATGAGCCTGCCCAAATTTTTTGTGATATCCTTCTCCTATTTTTACTCCTTGCTCTGAAACTATAACACAGCCTACCAATGGATTTGGGGAAACATACCCCGTTCCTAATTCAGCAAGCTTAATAGCCTCATGCATCCAGTATTTATCGCTCTTAGCATTGGTGTCCATACTAAAAGGTAAGGAGCTTAACTATGCATCAAAAACTTTAAATAAAAAAAGGGCGGAAAGTAAACTTCCCGCCCTTTAAATCAATTCTGATAATCAGCTTTGTATCAATCTTTTACGGTTGTCAACGATCTCAGCTTCCTGCTTAAGTTGTTCTAACCAAATAGCACCAAATTTCTGATTCACTTCTCCTTCCAGACGAGTTCTGATCTGCTGTCTTGTTGCCTCGTCAAGGTTTTCGATATCGGCAGTTTGTTTTGAGTCAATTTTTAGGATATAGGCAGCACTTGCTCCCTCAATAACTTTTGATTGTTCACCTTCGTTTAATTCAAAGATTGCACCAACTACTTTTGGCTCCCGTCCGGCTTCACCCATCACTACAGAACTAGCTGCAACACCTTCTGCAGTTTGCACTTCTTTTTCTGATGCCGATGCTAAAGCTTCCAAAGTTTGATTTTCTGAAAGAAGGCTCGTTGCTTTTTCCATAGCTTTCGCTTTCTTCTTTTCTAGCTTAACAAAAGTTTCTACTTGGCTTCTTACTTCTTCAAGTGGCCGTGTGCCTTCTTTTGTTTTTTCATTTAGTTGAACTACTACAAAGTCTGTACCTAGTTCTAATACTCTTGAAATATCACCTTCATCAGCTCTTTCAAGGAAGGTTAAAATTTGTTGGCTATTACCCAGTCCTGAAATAAAAGGAGTGCCTTTTGTTGCGAATATAGATTGAATTTCTTTGCCGGCACGTTCTGCTTCAGTTTCAAAATCTGTCTCTTCATCTGCAAAAAGCTGGAAGTCTCTGGCTGCTTCATCGGCATTTCTTATGGTACCCGGCAAAGCTTCAATAATTCTTGAAAAGACTACGAATTTAACTTCATTTCTGTTTGAATCAACTTTTTTGATAATGCTAACTTGTCCCGAATTTAAAAAAGGCTCGGTGACTTCTCCGTTTTCAATCTCTAAAACTGCTTTATATTCTTCTCTAATATCATCTTTATCAACAAATGCTGCTGAATAAGGGGTAGAAGATTGCTGCCTGTTTAAAAACAAAGAGTCATTTTCAGCAGAAGCAAAAACTGATCTAAGCTCACTTACTTCTTCCATAATCGCTGTAGTGTCTTCACCTGTTGGTAAAATGCTAAATTTCACTACACTGGCACGGTAACTTTCTTCTCTTTCGTATCTTTGCTTATTAGCTTTGTAATAATCTTGCAGATCACTATCTGAAATTGATATCTCATCATCCGTGATCTCTGAATAAGGGAATCTTACATAAGAAACATCTGCAAAAGAATTTTGCTTCATGTACTCTTCTTCAACTTGCTCTTTTGTAACCTGCACACCGGCAGCTATGTAATTAGTCAACTTCTGCTGACGCCTTTTTTGTCTTAGTTGAAGATCTAAAGTTATTGCTTGTTGCGAAAAGTCAGGGTTTGTAAGAACCTGATCTATGTTTGCGCGATCAATAGTTCCATCTTCTCTGCTAAAATTTTGCACGATTATAGGATCTGGATTATCGCCATAAACCATATCTAAAAGCTCACTATCTGTAACGGTAATACCAAGCTCATCCATTTTTTGTTCGATAAGCCTTGAATTAACAAGTTCGTCCCAAACTTGCTGCTCGTATAACGCCGTAACTTCAGGAGTCATACTGTTACCGGTTTGTTGTACGTACAAATTATTATAATACTGAACTCTCTGATTGTATTCTTGAAGCGAAATATCGTCTCCGTTAACCTGACCTAAATTATTCGGTCCAGCATTCATCGCCCCAAAAAAGTCAACATCAGCAAGCACCCAAATCAAACCAAATGAAACAATAAGTATGATTACAATGTATTTGGTGCCGTTTCTCAACGTTTCCATTAAACCCATAGCAGGTGTCCTCTAAAACAGTTCTTTAAATTTTTGATTTTATATTGATGCAATGCATCAAAAACAGCTTGCAAATATAACGGAATAAGCAAGAAATTGAAAGTCTAAGAAGAGCTTTGTTCGTTAAAAGACTTCAATTAATCTCATATGCTTAAGATATTTTTTTGGATCTCTCTGAATATTCTTAACCAATTCATTAAGATTAAAAGTAAGGCTGTCCATATTCATATAAAGCGATTCATCATTGATCATTTTTCCAAATGTTCCGGAACCTTCGTTTATTTTAACGAGAATTTCATTTAGAGAAACCGTTGTTTTATTCAAACCTTTACTCAACTTTTCTAATTCTGAGCTGGCATTTTTGAGATTGGTGAGCATAGAATCGATCTCTTCTTTATTATTTTCAGTTAGCTCATCGAAGTTTTGAGTTACGTTGCTCATACTTACAATCATGGAATCAATATCTTGTTTCCTTTTTGAAATAAGTTGTTGAACATCTTTCCCTGTTTTCTCAAAGCTATTCAACGTATTTCTAATGGGATCTCTATTATCTGAATACATAGAAGAATCAATTTTAACCATTATGCTATTCAATTCTACCAAAGATTTTGTTAGCTCATCCGCTAATACTTCCCCTTTTGTTTCAAAAGTTTCGAAGATACCTCCATCAATCTCGCCCGGTATATAAGATCCCCATGGTATAGATTCCGAGCTTTCAGATTTCACGATCTCAATAGTTACAGCCCCTAAAGGTCCGGGCTTTTTTAATACAGCTTTAGAGCCGGCAGGAATCATAAAATCTGCTGTAATGCCCAATTTAACTTTTGTACTGTCGGTTTCCGGAGAAAATTCCAGCGACTTAACAGATCCAATTTTGTAGCCTTTAATTTGTACTACATTTCCGGGAAGGAGAGCATCAACACGATCAAAAGTTGTGTGTAGAAACTTCGACTGTCGAAATAGAGGTTGGTCTTTCATCACTCTGAAACCAATAACAGCAATAATTATTGCTGCTAGAACCACAAGACCTATTTTTACCTCATTACTTAAGTTTAATTTAGAATTTTCCAATTTTATGCCTTGATTTTATATTCACTGGCAGTAGTAAATTCTACCAATGGTGGATGTTCACTCTTTTTCATTTCATCGATTGTTCCAAACCAGCTTAACTTTTGAGAATCAAGAAAAGCTACTTTTTCAGCAATCGAAAGCACACTGTGCATATCATGAGTAATTACTATTGATGTAAGATCGAAGCTATCAGCCATACTTACAATTAATTCATTAATCTCATCTGATGTTTGGGGATCTAATCCTGATGTAGGTTCGTCATATAATAAGTAATCCGGCTTAAGTATAATAGCCCTTGCCAAACCAACTCTTTTTCTCATCCCACCTGACAATTCCGAAGTAGCTTTACTTCCGGCCTCTTTCAGGTTTACCATTTCCAGTGCTTCATCTACTTCTTTCTTTATTTCTGCTTCAGTTTTTTTTGTAAAATATCTGAGAGGGAAAGCTATATTTTCGAATGTATTTATCGAATCAAACAGCGCTCCACCCTGAAATAAAATACCAAAACGCTGCCGCATAAGTCTCAATTCTGAATAGTTAAGGTCAAACACGCATTGCCCATCTATTATTACATCGCCGGAATCAGGGTATAAAAGACCGTTCAAGTGTTTTAAAAGAACTGATTTTCCACAACCTGATTTTCCAATTACGGCCAATGTTTCACCGTCCTCAATTCGAAAAGAAACATCTTTCCAAATAAGATTAGAGCCAAAACTTTTAGTAAGATTTTTAATTTCTATCATAATTATAAAAGTATGGCAGCTAACACAAAGTCGGATAATAAAATATAGATACAACTTAATACAGTAGCTTGTGTGGTTGCGTTCCCAACACCTTCTGCCCCGCCATAAGCAAAGTAGCCTTTAAAGCAGGAAATTGAGGTTATTACAAATCCGAACACAAATGATTTTAAGATTCCAAAAACCACGTCTTCCGGAAAAAAGAACGCTCTTCCTCCTTTCATAAATTCTGCTGCAGGTAAAATGCCATCCACTGCACCTGCTATTACCCCACCAATTATACCCAATGTTGAAGCAATTATGTAAAGCACAGGAAACATTAAAATCCCAGCAAAAATGCGTGGTAACACCAAGAAAGCCACTGAATTGAATCCCATCGACTCTAAAGCATCAATTTGTTCACTTACCCGCATGGTTCCAAGCTCAGTAGAAATTCGGGCACCAACTTTCCCTGCCAGTACTAAACCACTTATTACTGCAGCCAATTCTATAATTACTGATTGCGCAACAATTGAACCAACGATATAAGCTGGATATAGATCTGTATCCAGCTGATAAGCTGTTTGCAGGGTAAGTACTGCACCTGTAAAAATACCTACCAACATAATAATCGGAATAGATTGATATCCGATTTTTACGAATTCGCTGAATAGATTCTCTCTGTATGTACTAAACTCTGTTACGGAACGTAAAGCTTGGTACAGTAGTAATGTGTATTGACCTAACTGTTTGAGTGCTTCCATTCATTAAATAGAAATTTCATATTTGTAATAACCATTTTCGGGCTTTGCTTATTCAATTGATTATATTACAAAACATTTTACCTAATTGTCATTTTGAAATTGAAAGAAACAAAATATTTACTATTTATCTTCATCTTTTGCTTGTGGAGTAATTCTTTAGCTGCACAATCAGATACGAATACGGTATTCAGATTTTTGGATGTACCTCCTTCCGCGAGTATTTCAGCTCTCGGTGGTAACCATCCCGGATTATATAATGGAGATTACTCAATGTTTCATGTTAATCCTGCGTATTTGTTTGGCTCTGTAAATGGACAGGTTTCCGCAACTTTTGCAAATCTCTTATCAGACTCCAAGATGGGGTTTACTAATGGTACATTTCAAATTAATGAGAATAATCAAATTGGATTGGGTATTCGTTTTGTTGGTTACGGCGATTTTAAAACCTTAGATAGTGACGGAA